>Ga0233395_1000038_pt1 | contig 71112 bp, 61 predicted proteins | sample 27DmetaG_FD_186029 | JGI IMG/M metagenome (GOLD analysis project Ga0233395, IMG submission 186029) | Seawater microbial communities from Monterey Bay, California, United States - 27D | ecosystem: Environmental > Aquatic > Marine > Coastal | place: USA: California | collected 2016-10-12 | reverse complement strand
GAGGTATTTCCTAAAGTATCAATGTGATTGATAATGTAGAAATCCCAATTAAAGCCTGTATCAGGATTATTAACCCAGTCAAAAGTCACACCGTTATCATCTTGCTGAATACAAGTGTTGTCGACATTTGGCATTCCAGGCATATAGTTTTTGACCTTCACCACTACTTTCTTATAAGCAAAACGATTAATTGGACACTGGTCGTCCTGCATGCGGAGATAAAAGGAATATTCTGATTTTAACTGACCACATTGATATTCTTGATAGAATAGATGATCACAAGTAATATTCCAGTTAAACTGAGCATCATTTAGACCCGGGTATGTAAAAACACCTCCAGGGTTTAATGAGGTCAGCGTAGCACACGGAGGATTGAAAAGACAAGAATTCGCATTCCCATAATTCGCTGCAGAACTCAAGTTACCTCCAGAGGCGCTGAACTGAATATCTTGAGAAGAACAATTCGGATTTGGGTAGGCATCTGATGCTGTAATTTTAAAGCGAATCGTATCTCCTGGAAAAGCTTCTGTGTAGTAGTAAATCGTATCTCCCGCCGTATTGGTAACAGGAGTCAATACTGTAGCATTCATCAATGAGTTATCTGGAGTCAGTGACATATCCGGGGCCTCATCAACAAAAGCGGACGAACACAGGCCTGTTGGCGGCGTACATGCCAAAGTTACAATAGGAATATCGCGGTATATTTCCCCTATCTTTTGGCCACAACGCCATTCTTCGATAACTACACAGGTTGCCCAAGAACCGGCGAGATCTGAATTGAACGTTATTTCGCCTGTTTCCCCATCTATAGTGGCAGGTGTGGAACTGGAACCACTAGGGAGTGGACTGTTATAAGTGTATCCGGAAGCAAAGTTAACTGAGTTACTTGCTGGGTTGGAAGAATAAGACGAGGCATCCCATGGGTACGACCAGTTGTAGTGTAGTGAATCCAAATCCGGGTCGTAACCAAGATTATTGTAGATAACATCTACCCCTGTACATGAAATTACCTGAGGGTCTTCAAGGAAGTTTGGTGAGCTGTCATAACAAGATGGGTTTGCCGCAGTACCCGCCGAAAGTGCTGCTGTAGCGCCCGGTGGAGTATAAGGATACATCACGGCTCGAAGAAGATAACTTGCTCCACCTGGACTAACAACATTAGAAATACTTCCAGGACGACAACAGCTACTCCAGGTAAAGTACCAACCTCCAGCTGGAGGTGTTCCGGTTAAAGTAATGTCACCGGAGCGGTAGACATATTTCTGCATCTTACCCGTTCCAGAGACTGCGCCAGAACATGATGTAGTTCCCGTATAGCAAGAAGGTACAACATCCGTTGTGCTGATGAAAGCACATGAAATACTTACTCCAGCATTAGTTGCTAATGATTGTGCCGTGGTGGGAAGCGAAATACCGGCACACTCGCGGTAAAGAACCAACGTGAACTGATACTTACCGTTTGGTTTACATTTCCATACAATCTCACCTCCCAAAAGATGGGTGGCATGTCCTTGAAAAGACAACAAGGAAAGTACTGCAATGGCTAGAAAACGTCTCAAATTCATAATAGTCAGGTTGAACATCGAAAATAGGTCATTTTTTCATGAGAAAAAAGCCTTTCATTCATTGGCTTACCAACAATGAGTAAACGATGTAACTCATTGATTAACAACAACAATAGTTCAGCCTTTACCGCTTAGATATCTTGTTGAAGGTAATTGCGCGTTGGCGACTGCACTTGTGACGACCTACTTCAAAGTCTCGTTTTGCAATATGCTTTGTTCCTCTCCCTTGAACCCGTGCGCGCCACATACGCCAGCTTTTGGGCTTCATCTGGTTGCGCATGAGTGCGATAGTTTCAGCCTCAGAAATGCCAAATTGAGCGGTAATAGCATCAAATGGCGTGCGGTCTTCCCAAGCCATTTCGACTATGCGATCTACTTCTCTTTCGCTCAATTTTTTAACTACGGCAGAACCTTTCAATGCGTGGAATCGTTTTACAGTTATGCATAAGAAACAAAACCTGCCAGAAAAAGTTTGCGCCACATGCGGAAGACCGTTCACATGGCGCAAAAAATGGGAGCGAGATTGGGAAAACGTGAAGTACTGCAGTAAGCGCTGCAGTAAAACTAGATTATCTATATAGGTTTCTTGAAATAACAACCTTTTGTATTTCAGAAGTGCCCTCTCCGATCGTGCATAGCTTACAATCACGATAGAATTTCTCCACGGGATAATCTTTCGTATACCCATAACCACCAAACACTTGAACAGCTTCATTGGCAACTTCTGTAGAAATCTCAGATGCATAGAGCTTTGCCATGGCACTTTCCTGTGTCATGGGTCTGCCCTCCTCTTTCAAGGCGCCCGCATGTCTAGTCATCAACTCCGCCGCGTATACTTTGGTCGTCATTTCGGCAAGTTTGAAGCTCACGCCTTGGAAGGATCGAATCTTCTTGCCGAATTGGACCCTTTCATCAGCATAATTAATGGCCGCATCCATTGCGCCGCGGGCAATACCGACAGATAATGCGGCAATAGAGATGCGTCCACCGTCTAGTATTTTCATGGATTGAATAAAGCCTTCACCAACCTTACCTAGAATATTTTCTTTTGGGACGCGACAATCATCAAAGAATAAACAAGCGGTCTCAGAGGCGCGCATGCCTAATTTATTTTCCTTTTGACCAGCGGTAAAACCGGGCGTACTCTTTTCAACGACAAATGCTGTCATTCCGTGTGAATCGCCTTTTTCCCCTGTTCGTGCAATGACAACAGCAATTTCAGAGCTTATTGCATGTGTGATCCAGTTCTTAGAGCCGTTTAATACATAGTGGTCGCCATCTAAAACAGCAGTGGTATCCATACCTCCTGCATCAGAACCTGTTCCGGTTTCTGTAAGCCCCCACGCACCGATCCATTCAGCCGTAGCCAACTTTGGCAACCATTTCTTCTTCTGTGCTTCCGTTCCAAACTGCAAAATATGGCCGGTACAAAGTGAATTGTGGGCTGCAACGGAAAGTCCTATTGAACCACAAACCTGTGCGATTTCATCAATAATCGTGATGTATTCTTGGTATCCCAGGCCAGCACCACCGTATTCTTCAGGAACTAATACGCCCATAAATCCTAAAGCGCCCATTTCCTTAAACAAGGGCACTGGGAAATGTTGACTTTCATCCCACTCCATGACATGAGGTCGTATATTTTTCTCTGCAAAATCTTTGGCCGATTGACGCACCATTTCTAGCATTTCCTGGCGCTCGTCACTGAGTTGAATTCTCATAAAATTGGTTTCTGTTGATAGGTCCGGAAAGATAACAAAGAAGCCCGCATGGTGTTTGCGGGCTTCCCTATTTTTTTTAGTCAAAAAAGAGTTGGCTAGCTGTCTTTTAGCAACTTCTTGTATTTGAATCGAGTAGGCTCTGTGCGTCCTAGTCGCTTCAACTTATTCTCTTCGTATTCACTAAAACTTCCTTCAAAAGAGTACACCTCTGAATCGCCTTCAAAGGCTAATATGTGCGTACAAACACGGTCTAAGAACCAACGGTCGTGCGAAATAATCACAGCACATCCTGCAAAGTTCTCAAGCGCCTCTTCTAAGGCTCGTAATGTATTGACATCTAAATCATTAGTAGGCTCATCTAAAAGCAACACATTACCTCCTTCTTTGAGCGCCATAGCCAAATGAAGACGGTTGCGTTCACCGCCAGAAAGCACCCCTACTTTTTTGCTTTGATCACCGCCAGCGAAATTAAATCGGCTTAAATAGGAACGAGCATTTACACGTTGACCTCCCAAGAGTACTTCCTCTGTCCCTTCTCCTACCACCTCGAAGATGGTTTTATTCGAATCCAGTTTTTCATGACTTTGATCGACATAAGAAATCTGTACAGTTTCTCCTACATCGAAAGCGCCTGCATCAGGCTTTAACTGGTCCATGATCATTTTAAAGATTGTGGTTTTTCCTGCACCGTTAGGACCGATGATTCCGACAATCCCAGCAGGCGGCAATGAGAAATTCAAATCGTCATAAAGTAATTTCTCACCAAATCCCTTTTTCACATTTTTCGCATCAATAACATTCGTACCTAATCTAGGCCCCGCAGGAATGAAGATTTCAAGCTTACTTTCTTTCTCTTTTTGCTCCTGAGACAACATACTTTCATAGTTGTTCAAGCGCGCTTTGCTCTTGCTTTGACGTCCTTTTGGATTCATACGTACCCACTCGAGCTCGCGCTCCAAGGTTTTACGGCGTTTAGAAGCTTGCTTCTCTTCTTGCGCCATACGCTTGGTTTTCTGATCGAGCCAAGAGCTGTAGTTCCCCTTCCAAGGAATCCCCTCTCCACGGTCCAATTCTAGAATCCAACCTGCGACATTGTCTAAGAAATAACGGTCGTGCGTTACCGCAATAACTGTCCCCTTGTATTGTTGTAGGTGCTGCTCCAGCCATAATATACTCTCTGCATCTAGATGGTTGGTAGGCTCATCCAATAAGAGTACGTCGGGTTGTTGCAATAAAAGACGACAGAGCGCCACGCGGCGGGCTTCTCCTCCGGAAAGGTGGTCTACTAATTGGTCCGATGGTGGACAGTTCAATGCATCCATAGCGCGATTCAACATAGTCTCTAATTCCCATGCATTTGTCGCATCAATCTGATCCTGAAGCATAGCTTGACGAGCCATCAGCTGTTCCATCTTATCCGGGTTTTCATACACCTCAGGCAAACCAAACTGGTCGTTTATGCTATTGTATTCGTCTAAAACAGCCACCGTTTCAGCCGCACCTTCTTTGACGATATCTAAAACGGTCTTACCTTTTTCTAACTGGGGTTCTTGCTCTAAATACCCAACACTGTAGCCGTGTGCGAAAACGACATCACCTTGATAGCTTTTTTCTACCCCGGCAATAATCTTTAAAAGTGTCGATTTACCTGAGCCATTTAAACCTAAGATGCCTATTTTGGCTCCATAGAAGAAAGAAAGATAAATATCTTTCAATATAGCTTTGTTGTTGTGAGGAAGTACCTTGCTCACTTTGGACATTGAAAAAATGACCTTCTGACCGTCGTCTGACATGTATAAACGAATTTCTAATTTAGTACTGATTCTTATTGCGTCGTTTGCTTTCAGCTGCACAACGCTATCTGCCCAAAGTTACATATTGAAAGGGACTGTCGTAGATACAGATTCAACTTTTGCATTGCCAAACTCACATGTGGTCAATAACAGAACATTCATGGGAACCGTTTCGAACGGAATCGGCTACTTCGAGATTCCCGTTGCTGACGGCGATACCCTCGTTTTATCTAACATTGGGTACCAATTCAAATACGTTCCCATAGATAGCGTGCTTTGTGCCGCACTTGCTGTTGGGAAAGAACTAGTGTTTAAACTTATTCCTCGGAACTACTTGTTAGATGAAGTAAGTATTTATGCGATCACCTCAAACAATCCACGGACCATGCCACAACGCAGCCCGCGTGTTCCATCAAACGCGGATATACGAATACCGGAAGCAGTTGCCCCCACCCTCGCAAATCCTTTAGACTTTTTGTATTACAGCTTTGGGAAGCGCCCACAGCAATTGGCCGCGTTAAGAAAATTGCAGCAGGAAAATTATTACCGTAGAAAGTTAGAGGAGGGAAATAATCGGACCATTTTGGAAGATTTAACCGGAATTCCAAAAGAAGAAATGGAGGCATTTATGTTCTATTGTAAATATTCAGAAACACAGATACGGACCTTCAATGATTATCAATTCCTTGTTTCCCTGCTTCTTTGTTACGAAGAATACGAAAGAGAAAAGGCCCAATTAGAGACAGAAGAGTCCCTAAAACGCTAACATAATGGATCACAACTTATACCTCGAGAAAAACCGGGCACTTTGGAACCACTGGGCTAGTTTGCATCCTCAATCCGCTTTTTATAACAACGCATCGTTTATAGAACACCAGCAATCGCTCCACTCCATTGAACGGGATGTATTGCCCAATTTAAAGGGCAAGAGTGTACTCCACCTGCAATGTCACTTTGGACAGGATACAATCAGCCTAGCCACCCTCGGTGCAACCCATGTTGTAGGTCTCGATTTTAGCCCAGAAGCCATCCGTCAAGCGGAAAAGTTAAATACAGCGTGCGGTACACAAGTCAACTTTATTGAATCCGATGTATTGCAGATACTGCCCCATTTAGAAAACACTTTTGATGTCGTCTTTGCATCCTACGGTGTAGTCGGCTGGCATCCTTCAGCTAAAGCCTGGATGGATGCGGCATTCTCTTATTTAAAGCCCGGTGGTTCGCTCGTTTTAGTAGATTTCCATCCCGTATTGTGGATCCTTGATGAGGAGTTTAAGGAGATTAAATACCCTTATTTCAATACAGGAGTGATTATTGAAGATAGCGCCGGAAGTTATGCAGCCCCCGAGGCCGATCAAATGGTAAACTATACCTGGAACCACAGTGTCAGTGACCTCATCTTACCCATCGTAGATCACCCTGAGCGTTCCCTTACTTTTTTCGGCGAAAGCGATTGGAGTCCATATGCCCTATTCGAGCATACCGAAAAAGCACCTGGCCAATTCCAAATCAAAGGAAAGGAAGGCTTCTTCCCGCTCGTCTACGCTATACGCGCTCGAAAGGAATTCGTTTAAATCGCCTAATGAACGCGATCCGTCGTATATATTTTAAACCATGACAGCACCCGTTCCACTGCGAACCAAAATCTCGTTTGATCTAAGATAGGATTAAGCCATGGTGTGTACGTACAATACGAACGCGTTTCAGGCTTAGTATGGTGTCTTGCATGATCTTGTGGACGTTGAAGTACTTTGATTCGCTGCAGCCAATATATGAGTCTAGGCTTTTCCTCTGGAAACTTGTGCGCCCATTGGTGCACGATATTCGCATTTGCTCCCAAAATTGCGATGAACCACCATTGCCACGCTACCGATCCTTTAACAAGGTAAACGGCCAAAACCATCACGGTAACTCCTACCCAACCCGATTTACACAAATACCAATAACTTCTGGTGATCATCTTTCTCGGATTCGCGTGGTGCCATGTATTGATTTCTATAATTGCCTTTCCAACAATGGGCATATCTTCTCGACCATAACGGTCCATCCACCAATGCACTATGCCGGTTAAAAAGTCCAATAACAAATACAACAGCAAAACTTCGACTAACACGCTCACGGATTCCATAATCTATTTGTTTTTTGAAACTTACATAAAGCACACATGCAGGCAAGACCCTTGAAATCTCATAAACATGTATTTGAACAGCTAATTATTCCTAAAACTTGCTTTACAAGTTTATTTAGTCTCGTTATCGAGATTTGACAAACAAGCGAATCAATAAAATATATTTTATAGTACTTTGTATTGCATAGTACCTATTTTAACATATATCTTTGCCGTAAACTCAATGATTAATGAAAAAACGTCTTTTTCACCTCGTACTTTTTGCATGCACAACAGGAGTATTTGGTCAATCAAAAGGATTGGCAGATGAACTCTATGAAGAATATGAACCCAAGCCTTACGTTGCTGGCTTCAGTTTTGGTGGGTCATTACTCAGTGTACTTCCTTTAGACATTGATTTCGCTAATGGTAATTTCGAACGTACCCTTAACGGTGAGATCAAGCGTGTACAATGGTTACGAATTTCAGATGAGCGATACCTTAAAGAAGTGACTAGCGAATGGGAAACATTCCTGAATAAAGCGCGGTACAAAAAGATTCCAATTGAAGATGATGATGGACAGGACCATTACCTCTTTATACGTGGAAGCCGAACCCGATTTGACGAAGCCCACCTCTTATTTCGCGAAGATTCAAGCACCATATTACTCACTTTTTATGGTGATTTCACATTGACAAAGACTTTAGATGAAGATTGAAAACACAAAAGCGCAAATGCGCAAAGGTGTCTTAGAATATTGCATTCTTGGCATACTCAGTAAGGGTGACGCCTACGCCTCAGACATTATTGAGCGGCTAAAAGGTGCTGAGCTCATCGTTGTAGAAGGAACCCTATACCCATTATTAACACGACTAAAAAATGCAGGTCTGCTCGAATATCGTTGGGAAGAAAGTAATGCTGGTCCGCCACGCAAATACTACAGCCTCAGCGCGCAAGGACGCGCTTTCCTATTCGAACTAAAAGGTACCTGGGAAAACCTGAATAATGCCGTTGAACAACTTACTTCGACCCCATCATGAATAAAACGATAAACATCAACCTTGCAGGTATCATCTTCCATCTCGATGAAGTGGCCTTTGAAAAGTTTAAAACCTACCTATCCAATGTCAAAACCGCTCTAAGTAAAGAAGAAAGCGGCGAAGAAATCATTGCGGATATAGAAGCGCGCATTGCTGAAATCTTCAACCTACGCATGAAGGAAAATGGCAGCCAGGTTGTGGACCTATCTGATGTTGAATTCATCATCGAGACTTTAGGACAACCTGAAGCATTCGTAGATGAATCTGAAAATGAAGAACCAACATCAAGCAGCAAAGAAACACGACGATTCTTCAGAAACCCAGACGAAAAAGTGATTGGCGGTGTTTGCAGCGGTATCGGTGCCTATTTTGATATCGATCCAGTCTGGATTCGAGTACTGTTTTTAATATTACTCTTTTTCACGGGAATCGGGTTCATCACTTATGTCATTCTTTGGGCCGCCATACCAGAGGCTAAAACAACAGCTCAAAAACTCCAAATGCGCGGAGAGGCAGTTAATCTGAATAATATTGAAAAGCTTTTTACAAAAGTTGAAGATTACACCTCCTCTGAGAAAATAAAATCGGGAGTCAACAGTTTTGTTTCTTTTGTGGTAAACGGAATCGGATCCATTTTATCCTTCATTTTTAAATGTATTGGTGTCTTGCTGGCCATTGTAGGAGCATTTATCGCTTTAACCCTCATTGTTGCGTTGCTTGGGATTTTTGGTAGCACGTGGAATTTAGACGGATTCAACTTCATCAGCCTTAACGGATACATCTATGGTCTTGACGGCGCACAAGCCATCTTTGGTAGCGGGTGGCGATTGCTCGCATTGCGAGTGGGTACATTACTCACACTATTACTGCCTTTGTTTGCATTGGTGGTTTTCCTTGCTAAAATATTTGGAAGAGAATTGACCAATTCTAAACTCCTTTCCTTCTCAGGTATTGCCGGTTTCATCGTTGGATTGATCCTCATTTTCATCAGCGCAGGTTCGCTCATTACAGATTTTAGAGAGCGCTCAACCGAAACCGATCAAATCACTTTATCCGGAATGAGTTTTGACATCACGGCAGATATCCTTGAAGACGATCAAGGGTTTTTCTTTGATGTAGAAGACGAGTTACTGCACATTGAAAATGTCAGATTCAATATTGAGGCGACCAGCTCCTCAACCGCGAGTCTTGAATTGAAACATGCAGCTAGTGGTCGTAACCATTCAGAAGCTCGTCAGCGCGCGCAGTCTTTTGACTACCCTACTGCACAAGAAGGAGAAGCATTAAGACTAAGCGAATACTTCACGGTGCCGAAAGAATCTTTGTACAGAGGACAAGATTTGAAAGTAACGCTACGTTTACCTATAGGTGGGACAGTCTATTTAGACGAGAGTATTGAAAACATCATGTACGACATTCGAAACGTTGAAGATATGTACGATGGAGATATGCTAGGGCACGTATGGGAAATGAAGCCCGAAGGTTTGTCCTGTACCGACTGTTCAACTATTGAGTACTACAATGCCGATGAGGTAGAGGAATCCATTGAAGATAATCTCGAAGAAATGGAGGAATCTATTGAACGAAAACTAGAAGAGCTGGAGCTAGAGTTGAAGAAACTGAAAGACCGGTAGGCCCGTACCCTGGCCTAATTCTAAAGGTAAACCCTCGCTTTTAGCGGGGGTTTCATTTTTACTGCATCGCGTACAACGATCCTAAAACAAAAAAGAATACCGAAAGCACCACAATAACCCAAATACTCAGGGGATTGCGCACATCACCGGATGCTGTCAAACGGGCAAATAGTGTACTAAGAACGAACCAGGCGAGGTAATTCTCCATGGGTACTGTGACCGCATCCCATTGCCAATAGGTCAATTCAATAGCAACCGGCTCAATCAAGACATCCATTGCAGTCATGGCTAATCCGGTTAGAATGCTGCGTATCCAAACAGCGTTGAATCGGACCCCGGTAAGGTCATAAAACGAACGTATCAATACCCACCACAAAATACCAATCATGAAGGGCGTCCCCATAATTCCTGGACCCAGGGCTGTTCCATAAGAATAGGCACCAAAAGGAAATCCGGTATTAGTACCAACCAATTCAATGATAAAACCAAGAAATATAGGTAGGTAATAAGCCCATTTAACTGTCGGCTGCTTTGAAGCGTATAAATACAAGCCAGCGAGGAGCAATAGGTTCAATGGAGTAAGAACAACCAATTGACCACGCCATTCGCCTCCTAGTAAAAACAAGCCTACCACATGGAACACCACTAAAATCAAACCCGCGTAGGATTTGATTAATTCTTTGATTTTCAGCATATTATTCATCTTCAATCAGCCATTCCGACGCGATTTTTCCACTGAGTAAGCAAAGCGGAACACCACCGCCTGGATGTGCGGAACCTCCACAAAAATACAACCCTTTGACGGAGTTACTTTTATTCGAATGGCGCAAAAATGCGGCCATACGGTCGTTCGAGCTGGTCCCGTAGAGTGCGCCTCCAACGCTCGAAGTCCGTTGCTCTATGTCCTGCGGGCGCAGCACTTCTTCCATCTCTATAAGCGGTTCAATGGATGTCCCTAGAACTTTAGAGATTCGTTCTATAACTTTTTCACGTACTAGCGGGACAATCACGTCCCAATCTTGCCCTAGATCATATGGAGTGTTGACCATAACGAACCAAGAATCCTTATCCTTTGGTGCATCTTCAGGTTCAAGTCTGTTCGAAATATGTATATATACGGTAGGATCTTCCCAAAACGGACCATTGGACTGAATGTTCTTGAATTCCTTTTCGTAATCCTCACTGAACATAATATTGTGTAAGTCCAGCTCAAGGAATTGGGCAGATATCCCCCAGAAGAAAATGAGTGCACTAGAACTGGGCTCTTGTTCAAGAGTCTTTTTAGGACGCTTCACCTGTTCTGGCATGAGGCAGCTGTAGGCGTGCTTGACATCGGTGTTACAAACTAATTGATCAACCTCCCAAGTCTTTCCTCCAGCGACTAACCCGGTAATAGATTTATTCTCAATGAGAAATTCCTCAACTCTTGTTTCCAGTTCAAAACGCACCTCCAGGTCTACCGCTAAACGTGTTAGACTTTGTGATATTTCGTGCATCCCTCCCATTGGAAAATGTGTACCCAAACTGTGCTCTAGGTGCGTTATCATCTGCATGATACCCGGTGTTTGATACGGTGATGAACCATTGTAGGTGGCGTATCTATTGAATAATTGGACCAATTTCGGAGCACTAAATGCCTTTTCATTCTCTTCGTGTAAGGTTGAAAATAAACCCAAGCTTGGAATCGCTGCGAGGACGTTAACCACTGCAGGTGTTAAAAAAGTACTGGCCCGATGTAGACTCTTTTCAAGAAAAAAGGGAGCCGTTAAATCGTATTTTCTTTTAGCTTTTTCGAAATAATCACGCAATTGCCTAGCTTCAGAAGCGCCAAAAACCGATGCCACTGCAGCTTCGTTTTTCTCTACGGAAGGATACATCGTAAGTTTCGTTCCATCGTCCCATAAATAGCGACACACTTCATCATGTGTATGGTAGTTGAAATACTCACGAGGATTTTTTCCCGCTAATTCGAACAAATCATCCACTAAATGCGGAAGGGTGAATAAAGAAGGTCCCATATCGAAACGAAAACCCTTCTTTTCAAAGGCAGTTACTTTTCCGCCGGTGTACGAATTTTGTTCAAACACAATAACCTTCTTGCCCGCGACTGCCAAGCGAATTGCTGCACTAAGTCCTGCAATTCCTGCTCCAACAACTGCGACAGTACTAGAAGATGTAGACATGGGTTATTTTCTTTAGGGTATTCAGTAAACAAGCCCGGACTGATATTGTTGTTTTTTCGTGGAAAAGAAACTTTATACCTATGCCCTGGCCTTTATAGGTGCAATCGTATTGCTCAGCGTTGTATGGCCTTACGAACACAAACTTATAGATTGGCGGGCACCTGCAGATTATTCCGTCCTAGAAAGTGATGAGATTTTCTTTAATAATACGCGTATCTATAAATACCGCACAGATGAAAGAGCAGAGCTTACCGCTCAAGGATTCAAAACGCACCGATCCTTAAAATGCCTGAGAGATACAACAGTAGCATTTCTAAACTTTTCAATCGTTAATAATTGGCGTGCAGATCAAGCCTATATTGTTGCAGAACCGAGCGCTAGAAAATTTTTTCGAGACTCTGTAACCGTTCACGTAGATACCAACGTAGTGAAAATCTACCTCGATAAAATGGATTTTGAACAGCACTACCAATTTGCCGCGCTACTCTTTCAAAACGCCTTTGACTACCACCGAGCATTCATTGTCCAAGGACAAGATTCCTTGCTGCTTTATGGCACACAAGGGAATGAAAAAGCAAATTTTGAAGTTCTTAAGGACTACTTCAGACTCGTGGGCCGATTCCAATAATCACTTCTTATTTCGCTCAGCTGCCCGAATGCTCAGAAGTTGAACGACGAGCGCAAACCCTACAGAACTATACACATACGGCTTCGGTATTTCTATGTGAGCGCTCTCCGCAATCAGAACTGTCCCTATCATAATTAGAAAGGCCAATGCAAGGATTTGCAGACTCATGTGGCGCTCAATAAATTCTGCGATAGGTTTCGCAAAAACTAACATAATGACCATTGAAATGATCACAGCAATGATCATAATAACCAATTCATGGGTCATCCCGATAGCTGTCAAAACGCTATCAAAACTAAAAACAATGTCGAGCAGACCTATTTGAATAATCACACCCAGTAGAGACTTTGGCTTCTTTCCATCTACACCATGGCCCTTTCCTTCTGTTTTCTTTACAATCTCTGAAGAAGACTTCGCCAACAAAAACACACCTCCAATAAAGAGAATTGCATCTCTACCAGATACAGGATGATCGCCTAAACTAAAAATTGGTGCAGTTAACCCGATGAGCCATGTTATTCCGAATAACATCAATACTCGAAAGCCAAGCGCGAGCCCTAAACCTAGTCGTCTGGCGAGCGGTTGTTGTGCAGATTCCAGATCATTAGAAATCAAGGAAATAAATATGATATTATCTATTCCCAGAACGATTTCTAAAAAAGTCAAGGTAAGTAATGACAATAATCCTTCTGGGCTAAAGAGAACCTCCATGGTGCGTGCTACGGTTAGATTTTGAGCTAAAGATAAATCTTTGACTCTTCACCTAAATCGTTAAAAATGAAATTTATCAAAGATGACTCTGGCGGGTCCCCTCAAATTTTTCATAAAAATATAGGGTCCCTAAAATCAGTAGCATCCCATAGAAGATATCTTCAAAAGGTATAGTACCTAATCGAATACCTAGGTTCTCACTATTGTTGTACCACACCACCTGCGTCTCTAAAAATGAGCCTGTTAGAATCCCGTTTTTAATAAAAAATGGGATTAAAGCGAGCGGATAGCATTCATAAAAACGAGGCAACCAGCTGCATTTTGCAATCCAGCTTACATAGATTAAAGCAATACCCAACAAAATAAAAGTGGACGCAGTGTAGTACTTATCGTAAGAAATAATCCCTACAGCCAATGAGAATGGAATGAGTAATTGAGAGATTTTACCAGCCAGTTTCTGAGTGATTATTCCCTTTGGAAAAAACAGCTCCAAGCACTTGTAAATGAAAACACATGAGAAAGGAACGGTAATAAAAAAGAGGTACTCACCAAGAGGTAAACCGAATAAGTATATACCACTTAAATATGCCGGGGTAAAACCCCACACACCTAATTCCGTAAACCATATGTCCCAAACTATGAAGAAACCACTAACGATGAGCATGGCTTTCGCAAGGGAACCGAAGGATTTATAGTAGGCAATTCTAGGCTCAAAGCTGCGCAGGAAGGGAACGCTTAGCGTGCCTAGATTTAGCAACAGATATAGCCATTTAGTTTCTAACACTAACGTATTACGATTGAGTACGTAAACTACGCACTTGTTTAATGTATTTGGGATGCACCCAAAGCATACCAAAGTTCTCCCCATCTTCTTTTCCCAAATGCCTGTGGTGCATTTTGTGGGCCAGTCGAATGGCTTCAAGATACGTTGATTTCGTTTGTTTGAACATCGGAATACGTTGATGAATAAATAACTCGTGCACCATAGCATAGGCAAATCCGTAAAGCGCAATACCTGCGCCTATGGCAACGCTGATACCAGCGCCGTACATAAGACCAAGCATGATGCAGAGCCATGAGGGTATTGCGAAGATGAGAAAGAATGTATCGTTCTTTTCCAATGCGCCCGGAGTCTTTGTATGATGGTCATCATGCAAGAACCACAAGAATCCATGCATCAAGTACTTATGTGCACCCCAAGCAACGCCTTCCATACTAAAGAAGGTCAGTAACATCACGAAAAATTCAAGCGTTGTCATTTTACCACTGATTTTAAAAAAGCCAAACTTTCTTCTACGTGGTCAGTTGCACGTAAGAGACTCTTAAAGATATAAACTACGCAGTGGTTTTCATCCGTCACATAGGTGATTCTATTCGCAACAGTATTGAAAAGTAGACCTGGTGCGCCGAAGGACTTTCGCACCTTGTGCCCTGGGTCACTGAGAATAGGGTATGTCAAATTGTATTTTTCTGAAAATCCTTTGTGTGATAGAACGGAAGCATCATTTATTCCTATGACCTGTGCGCCAACGGATTGAAATTCACTTTCGTAATTCCTAAAGTCACAGGCTTGCGCTGTACAACCAGGTGTATGGTCCTTTGGATAAAAGAAGAGAACCAATGGCTGCCCCGGAAAATTAGAGGGACTCAAAGGTTGGTTGTTTTGATCTAAAAGTGTAAACGCAGGCAACGCATCACCTACCTTGATTGGGTTATAGGGCATGATTAGGGGGTATTCATTGATGATAGAACGAAGGGAATGGAATTTTGTTCGCTAAAACTACCTAAGTAATTTCCACTCAAAATTCTCAAACCGACGTAATTCTACCCATCGATTTTGCTGGTCTTGCGTAAAATCAAAACCAACAAGGATACCGCGCATAGGACCACATCCGTATAGGAGTCGTTGAATGTGATAATCGGCAATGTCATAACCTCTGATCGCATACTGGTTGGGTTCAATTCCGAAATGCGCTCTAAAGGCTTCAACGAACGACAAAGTGTTCGGATCTTGGTAGGATAAATAAGACGACATTGCACAAATCACCTCCGCTTCTCTTGTAAAATTGTCATTGGTAATCCCACTGTTGAAAAGCTGGTATTCAGTAGCAAATAAAGAATATGACGCCGACCCTGATCTTAAATTACGAAGTACGTCGAGCATAAAGGCGGGATCATTATCATAAATGATAAGCTCGTAATGTAGCGCACTGTCTAGCTCGGCCAATGCTTCATTTGAAGACCATTTATCATCGTTGGTAAGCAATCTTTTATTCGGGTTGTTAAACCCATCGTAAAACATCTTGCATTTATTGGAAAGCTCTTTTGTAACAATCAGCGGTATGCTTTTCGTGTTTAACGAATCTCTTGCATTAATCAATTCGCGAAGCATTTGATAAAAGTTCTCTTCAGAAACCACCGAGTTGTATACTCCCAATCCTTCAATTGCGGAGCTTTTACTCATCAAGTTCACCGATTTTCCAGCAACCCCAAAGTCCGTGATCTGCTGGACACGTTTTGAATAAAGCGGTCCTAACATGAGGTCGTAGTGTTCGAGATTTAGAGAGTCTAAAGCCTTCTTTAACGAATCGCGTTGATTGTGTGAATCGATGAATTCGATATTAACTGAAAATGAACTGTCGCTATGTAAAGAAGCGGCAAACTCCATACCCATGCGTAAGCTCATTGCCACTGGACTGCGCTTGGCTAGAGCCGTTTCATTGATGTAGTCCATGTGAAAAAAGGGTAGAATCCCGAGTATTTCTAAACTCGTTCTAGCGCTGTCGGATTTAATAACCAATACTGTGTCAGAGGTTGGAGCCGGTTGTGTTACGACCGTATCCACAGTGGCTTGAAATAAGGCAATATCATTTACTGGCCGAACCAACCGTAACCCCCGTTTCCAATTCGTACGCGCATCAGGATTAAGGCGGTAAAAAGAGGCCATATTTGGAAAACCCCACTCCTGCGCCAAGTCTTCAGGTGTATCTCCACGTCGCACTTTATACATATCAAACGCGGCTTCGCTGTGCGCTGTATCTGGAATAATTGCAACCGAATCAGCTGTATTTACGAGTACAGCATCTTTCCGCTCGGGAATTGGTATGATCAGCACATCTTCAAGCGACAGCGTAGTACCTACTATTTGTGGGTTTGCTTCAAGAAGCGCGTTTACTGTTATTCCGTACTGTTTAGAAAGTGAATACAGTGTATTCCCCTTTACTACGACATGTTCAGTGACCGATTGCGCACTGAGCGATGAAGTAATCGCAAAAAAGCAAAGAAAAAGTAACTGTTTTATTCCCATTCGATCGTTGCTGGTGGTTTCGAGCTGATATCATATACAACGCGGTTCACCCCCTTAACCTTATTAATTATTTGATTGCTCACTTTCGCAAGAAACTCGTAAGGGAGGTGCACCCAGTCCGCAGTCATGCCATCAGTACTTTCTACTGCGCGTAATGCCACCACTTTTTCGTAGGTACGTTCGTCTCCCATTACTCCCACAGAATTCACAGGAAGTAAAATACTGCCCGCTTGCCAAACTCGATCGTAAAGACCTTCGTCCTTTAGTCCCTGAATGAAGATATAATCGACCTCTTGTAAAATCGCAACTTTTTCAGCTGTGATATCACCTAAGATACGAATAGCTAGTCCAGGTCCAGGAAATGGATGACGTCCTAATAGATCTGCTGCCATATCCATAGATGCGCCCACACGACGCACCTCATCCTTAAATAAGGTCTTTAAAGGCTCGACCACTTTCAGCTTCATGAAATCTGGCAGACCACCTACATTGTGATGACTTTTTATCGTTGCAGAAGGTCCGTTAACGCTGATACTCTCAATGATATCTGGATAGATTGTCCCCTGTGCCAACCATGTGACATCCTCTATTAGATGTGCCTCTTGGTCAAATACCTCAATAAATACTCGGCCTATCGCTTTGCGCTTCGCTTCCGGTTCATCTATTCCTGCAAGTGCAGAAAGGAATTGGTTCGATGCGTCCACACCTTTTACATTTAAACCCATTCCTTCGTACTGCTTGAGTACATCTGTAAATTCATTCTTACGCAATAAACCGTTATTGACGAAGATGCAATACAAGTTCTTCCCTATTGCCTTGTGCAATAACATGGCAGCAACTGAACTATCCACGCCACCGCTCAAACCTAGAACGACCTTATCATTGCCCAGTTGGTCTTTCAGAGCGGCAACCGTTTCATCAACAAAATGTGCAGGTGTCCAGTCGCCCACTACCCCAACGATATCGTATAGAAAATTCTTTAGTAACTGGGTACCGTCTGTACTGTGATAAACTTCAGGATGGAATTGAATCCCGTAGGTGGCTTCACCATCTATTTTATAACCAGCAACTTGAACATCATGGGTTGATGCAACTATTTCGAAACCTGTCGGAAGCTCCGTGATCGTATCACCGTGGCTCATCCATACTTGAGATCCCACTTCAATCCCCTCAAACAGCGTATCTGACGAAGATACTGAACTGAGGTTCGCACGTCCGTATTCCCTAATTTTACTTGGCTCCACGCTACCCCCAGAAGTTAGGGCCATGTACTGGGCGCCGTAACATACACCTAGAAGTGGAACGTTACCTTTAATTCCAGTCAAATCGAATTGAGGGGCATCCTCCTGCAATGTGCTGTAAGGCGAACCGCTTAGAATAACACCTTTCACGTCCGGTGTTAACTCCGGTGGATTGTTAAAGGGATGAATTTCACAATAAACATTGAGTTCACGAACCCTACGCGCTATGAGTTGCGTGTATTGTGAACCGAAGTCGAGGATCAAAATGGTTTCTTGCATTCGGCAAAAATACCACTATTTTTTGCTGCTCAGCACCCATGTTCCTGCCTTTATTGTTGACATGTTTTCAACGATTTCGTCGCGAGGATCTACTCCTAAAATTCCTACTAGGTCTAAATAAGAAGCTTTGCGCTCCCAAAATGTACCTTCTGGGTAAACAGACGCATATGCCGTATCAATCGCAGCCATTGCTTCCGAATGTCGCCGTTTTTGAGCTCTGTACCTTGTTTCTGCCGTTCTTTGAGCCAATCTAGCCATCTTCACTCGCAACGCGTCAGCATGTTGTTTTAGCTCGGGATAGGCTGCTTTCAATGCTGTATTCCATGCTTCGATCGCCGACTCAAGAGGCAGCTGTAAGGATTCTCCTTCTGCTTGCAATGAAACACTATCCGAAATGAATTGCTTTTTTAAATGCTCAGCAGAATTTGACAAAAGAGCCGATAGCGGCTGTCCAATTTTATCAAGCGCTCGTTGCAGTTTCGCGCTTTGTACAAAGAGACTATCTCTGAGATAAAGCACCGGCATGGGTCGATCTATTTTTTTGAAAGCTTCCCCGAGTTGCAGCCAATACGCAAGCTCACCTCCCCCACCTACATAAGCAAGATTTGGTAATAAAAACTCTTGGTACAAAGGGCGCATCAAGGCGTTTGGGCTAATATGGTGCGACGGACACTGATGGTCCGCTTGTTCAAATCGTTGGCGGTCCCCATCCCGCAAATCAAAGAGATTAACTTCTCGCGGGAATACCTGAGCCTTGTAACCATGATCTACTAATGCCTCGGTTTGTTCCTGAATCAACTTTGAATAAACACCCTTCATTTCTTCGCGCCAAAGCGGATCAGCAGCAGCTTTTAATGATGGATCTTGACCATCCAGTACCAATAATCCACATCCATCAGCCCATTCGCGCACCCACTGTCGGGTCGCTTCAGCCAGATTTTGGCATTCTTTATATGCTTGCAGTCGAGGCTGTAAGAGTTCTTTCTGCGCCTCGTTAAGCGGTACGTTCTCGAGCCAAGATTCTAATTGGTCTGCTAAACCGTCCGTAGGTAACAATCCTACCGGACCTTTAGCATCGGGCTGCCTCCATTTAAATTGATACTCACCTATTCGAAAAGAGGAGATCTCTTCGAAATCATGGTCTTCAGAGGCCATCCAAAATATGGGAACCACATCAACTCCAAGCTCTAGGGCTGCAGCTTTTGCAAGTGCAACAGCACCTAAGACTTTCGCTTCAAAAAAGACTGTACCACCACAGATCATCAGTTGATGCCCCGTCGTTATGGTAAGCGCACCTTTACGAAATGCACTAAGCGAATTTTCTTCAGAGGCGCTTAAATTTGGATTTTGAAGAGCGAATACATCGGCAACAGTTTCTCGTGTTTTTGAGGAATAGTTAGCCTGGGCCGCTGCTTGAATTGCGAACGAGCTCCATTCATAGGGTGTCTTCGCAATTGATTCCAGAAAAGTTCCTCCGGCTAATAGGTCCTTCATTACTTTTGAAGGGACGCCGGTATCCTCATGCGGAAGCAGTGAATATGTAAATTGAGATGACATTATGAAAGCGAAGATAATTGCAATATTGGTTGCAGCCGTATTGCTAGGCTGCAGTTCTTCAAAAGAAAATACCTGTGCGCTTGATGCTAGGTACACCTTTAACTTCGAGCAAGCGCAGTACTATGCACTTCCTCCAATAGATTTTAGCTTCAACTTGAGCTATGACTATCTTGTTCGAATGCCTGAATTTGGTAAGCAAAACTTCAATTATTACGAAGTGGCCCGATACAATGATGATAGTACCGGCAGCGTACTACTTAAGGTACATCCTTTCAAGCGGCAAGGTGCGTTTGTTTCGGTTGCTGAACAACGTACGGCTCAAATAATGATGGATTTGCAAAAAGCAAAGCGAGACAGCTGGGTAACCGATAAAAATGACACTTTAGATAAGTGGTTTATCGCCTACGGCCGCTATCAGCAGGATCCGGAAGATTACATCATAGGACATACGGTAATCATGCGTGATAGTATGAGTAATGGACTTTTGCTAGAACTACAAATGCCTTGTCCTACAGATTCATTCGACTTAGAGCGCGAAAAATGCCTTGAAGAAGTCGTTCGCTCATTCAAAGTGTATTTATAATCATTAAGACTTAATACTTAGTCTAAATCGAAACATAAAAGTATTTTACCTTAATTTACCCTTCATCTCCTTGGAATACAATTAGTTATTCTATATTCACACTATTCAAAGGCAACTTTGAATTAGGTTAGGGGTACGGAGCCAAGAAATTGGCTCCTTTTTTTTGTCTAAACTTTTTTTTCCAGCCCACGTTAACTCTACCGATGGGCAATACCTTACGACTTATTCTGGGCGATCAGCTCAATGCACAACATTCCTGGTTTTCAACGGTGGATAATCATATCACATACGTGATGATAGAATCGCGGGAAGAAGGCAGTTATGCACCTCATCATATTCAGAAAGTGACGGGTATATTTTCTGCGATGCGTCAATTCGCTCAATCGTTACAATCGTCGGGGCACCATTTTTACTACCACAGTATCCTCGACGGATCTGAACCTAATCTTCGTACCATACTAGCGGAGTTGGCGCAAAAAAAAGGGATTAAACATATTGAACTGCAAGAACCTGACGAATGGCGATTGCGTGAAGATTTAGAAAAATTACAAGACGAGGGGTTCGAGATTTCTTGGTATTCAAGTGAGCATTTTATAAGCTCAAGTGATGAATTTCAGAGGCTCTTCAAAGGAAAAAAGACCTTCTTGATGGAGACGTTCTATCGTGCCCTACGCAAGAGAACGGGTCTCCTAATGGATGGAAAACAGCCCGTCGGTGGGAAATGGAATTACGACGCTCAAAACCGAAAGAAACTTCCAAAAGACCATCTTCCTCCTCCTCCATTCTTACCTAGCACAGATGTAAGTAAAGAGTTCGCAGATGCCATGGCGGCAAAGCTTCCTACCATAGGTAAGTTGGAAGATCCCATGCATTTCTATTGGCCCACAACACCAGCACAGGCTTGGGAAATTTTCGACCATTGGCTTCAATACGGCTTACACTCTTTTGGCGACTATCAAGACGCGTTGACAACGAAAAGTTGGTCGTTATACCACAGCCGGATTTCTTTTGCTTTAAATACTAAAATGATACAGCCGCTCGAGGTATGTCAGCGCGTTGAGACCTTTTACCGCACGAATCCTGAGGTTCCATTAAATGCAGTCGAAGGATTTATAAGACAAATACTGGGATGGCGTGAGTTTATGCGCTGTGTCTATTGGCATCGTATGCCGGAATTTGCATCGGAAAATTTCTTTGAATTTGACAGGAAACTGCCGCAGTGGTTTTGGAACGGGGAAACGAAAATGAAATGTTTATCCCATACCATTGGGCAAAGCCTGAATCACGGTTATGCGCATCACATTCAAAGACTCATGGTAACCGGTAATTTTGCGCTTTTAGCAGGAATTGATCCAGATGAGGTGGATTTATGGTACCTCGGTATCTACATAGATGCATTTGAATGGGTAGAAATCACGAATACCCGCGGCATGAGTCAGTATGCTGATGGTGGTTGGATTGCCACAAAACCCTATGTTTCTTCCGCAAATTATATGAAGAAGATGGGTGATTACTGCGACCAATGCCACTACAACCCGAAGACAAAAACAGACGATGACAGTTGTCCTTTCAATGCATTGTACTGGAATTTCTTCGATAGCCAGCGCGATAAACTTCAATCGAACTTTCGCCTGGGTATGGTATACCGCACCTACGATAAAATGAATATCACTGTGAAAGCTGGAATTCGCGAAAAAGCGCAATCCCTATTAGACAATATCAACGCATTATAACATGAGTACTTGCATTCTTTGGTTTCGTAATAATCTAAGGCTAGGCGACAACGCCCCCGTGCTTCAAGCCTACAACAAGTATAAAACGGTCATTCCTGTATATTTTATACCCACCGCAGATCAAATCGATTCTTGGGGCAATCCTACAATAGGTCCTTGGCGAGAACAATTCTTACACGATGCAGCCATGGATTTACGGGAAAAATTACGTGAGTATGGAAGCGATCTTTTGTTGCTAGAAGGCGATCCCGTTACAACATTGAAGGAGTTGGCCGGAACATTCAATACCAGCGCTATTTATGCGCCAAAGGAATTGGCGGCATACGAAGTGCATGAGCAATTGCAGCTGAATCTTTGGGGTAAAAGCGAAGGCATAGAAGTTGAATTTTTCCTTGAGCGTACATTGTACCAACCGGATGATTTTCCTTTTAGTTTAGAAAACATGCCTCAGGTATTTTCTCCATTCCGAAGAAAATTAGAAAAGTATGCAGCGCCAAGAAAAGCCTGGGAAGAGCCTAATATCTCTCCCACTGATGTTAGCGAGTTCTATCCCTTGCAGGGGCGCTGGGAAGTAAGTACTCCGGAGCCCGATGACCGCACAGCATTTCCCTATCGAGGAGGTGTCCGCGAGGCCTGGCGTGCGCTAGAAGACTATTTCTGGGAAGGCGAACAAGCCGTCCAGGTGTATAAGGAAACTCGGAACGGCATGTTGGGCAGGTCTTTTAGTTCAAAGTTTTCACCCTTCCTGGCCATTGGTTGTATCAGTGCAGCGCAGGTAATGGACGAATTGGACCAATTCGAGGAACGTATCACCAGCAACGACAGCACTTACTGGCTCTTTATCGAACTACTTTGGAGAGAATTTTTCCAATGGACGGCTTACAATGCAGGTAAACTGCTCTTTATGCCAACAGGACTCCAACCTGAAAAGCCATGGAAGCCGCACTTCAATAACCGGAAGTACGAGCAATGGAAAAACGGTGAGACTGGTGATCCGTTAGTCGATGCCAATATGAAAGAGTTACTAACTACCGGATTTATGAGCAATAGAGGCCGCCAAAACGTAGCTTCCTTTCTCATTCATGATATGGGATTGGATTGGCGCTGCGGAGCGGCTTGGTTTGAGAGCCAATTAATTGATTTCGACCCTGCCTCAAACTACGGGAATTGGCTTTATATCGCCGGACGTGGAAACGACCCTCGACCCTTCAGGAAGTTCAACACGAAAATGCAGCTTGAACGCTACGATCCTGAAAATAGCTATGTGAATACGTGGTTGAATTAATGTACTTTTCCGTTATGGATTGGACACCTTTATTGAATCTAGAATTTCCTCAATTACCCTTAGACGCTGAAGATGAAGCCGTATTAAAGAAATTGGCCAAAAAGCTTCAGGATAACTATCCTTACCACAGCCCAGATTACGCAGGCCAGATGATCAAGCCGCCACTACCGCTCGCACAGGCGGCACATTGGATGACCAGCTTTATCAATCCTAACAATCATGCTCTCGACGGTGGACGCGCAACCTCAGCCTTAGAACTCGAGACGATCGGCGCACTTGGGAGTATGGTGGGCTATTCAAAACCATTGGGCCATTTGACTTCCGGAGGAACAACGGCAAACCTCGAAGCACTCTGGGTTGCACGTCAATCCAATACAAATACAATCGTTTTAGCGAATGAACATGCCCACTACACGCACAGTAGAATGAGTGAAGTACTGGGGATTCCTTTTCAAGCCATTTCTTCCACTGAAAATGGCGCCATGAATCTTCTCATACTAAGAGATGTTTTAGAGAAACTGCAAAGTAAAGGGATAAAAGCGACCATCGTGGCGACGCTTGGAACAACCGGCATGGGTGCTGTAGACCCTCTTGCAGATATACTACCCACAGCAAGAGCGTATGGCGCACGTATCCACGTTGACGCAGCCTACGGAGGATACTTTACACTTGCCGACCTTTCAAAAGAGGCGCAACGTCATTTTACAGCAATGGATTCGGCCGATTCTATCGTGATCGATCCGCACAAGCACGGTCTGCAGCCCTACGGATGCGGTGCAGTGCTATTTAAAAACCCTGAAGAAGGTCGCTTTTACAAACACGATAGTCCGTACACTTATTTTACCTCCGACCAGTTACACCTGGGTGAAATCACACTCGAATGTTCACGTGCAGGCGCAGCTGCAGCTGCGCTTTGGGCAACACAACAGAAATTTCCCTACGTGCGTTCTGGGAATTTTGCACAGCGTTTGAATGAAAGTCTCGAAGCAGCACAGGGACTGAAAAATACTTTAATTGCACAGGGATGGTGGGTACTAGAACCTGAATTAGATATTTGCGTATTCAGCTTATCTGGACTGAAAGCTTCAGAAATAAGTGCTAAAAATCGAATGTTCTTTGAGCAAAAAGCAGAAGAAAACATTCATCTCGCCCTATTCAGCTTGTCGCAACAAAACTGTCCGTGGGAGATGGAATGGGATGTCTCCAGTCTAACTGTAGTGCGCAGTGTACTTATGAAACCAGAGCATAACGATCCCGCTCTATGGGAACGGATTGCTCGTATCTAAGCACCTTTAATTAAAGCACAAATTCCTTTGAAGTCAACTGTGATTTGCTCCCCAGTAGCGAGATTTTTCACGGGAATTGCCGAGGCTGACATTTCATTCGTACCCACTAATGCGAGGTAACCAATGCCTTTTTTATCGGCAAAATCAAACTGCTTTTTGAGTTTCGAAGCGTCAGGATACAGTTCCGCACGAATACCTGAAGCTACAAGTTTAGCAACCCATCGGTAGGCAATCACACTCTCTTCTGCGCCGAAGTTTGCAAACAATACCGCAGCAGCATTTGCAACCGTCGTAGGGAATAAGTCTAATTCTTCCAAGCAAAGATAAATTCGGTCTAAACCAAAGCTAATCCCAACACCAGATGTATTCTTCATTCCGAAAATACTGGTCAGATCTGCATAGCGTCCACCGCCACCGATACTACCCATCGAAACTCCATTAGCGGCAACTTCGAAAATAGTGCCGGTATAGTAGTTTAATCCACGAGCAAGGGTAAAGTCGAAAACCAATTCCGCACTATTCAATCCGGGTTTGGCCTGAGATAAGACAAAATTCATCTCATCCAACCCTAATCTTCCTTCAGAACTTCCAGCCAATAGACCGGTCAAACGTTCAAGTGTTAAGCCTTCTGCCAGCCACTGCCCAAAGGTGGTAACCGCACTTTCAGGTAAAGCCTGGGAACGCATTTCTTTTAAAACACCTTCTTCTCCTACTTTATCTAACTTATCGACCGCTACCGTAAATGCGATAAATGAATCATTGATTCCCAGTACCTCAGCCATTCCTGCTAGAATCTTGCGGTTGTTCACTTTAATAGTCGTGGAAAGACCTAGTTTGGTGAACGACGCATCATACAATTGGATCAATTCTACTTCTTGCCATAAACTGTCTGACCCCACAACATCTGCATCGCACTGGTAAAACTCACGAAAACGGCCCTTCTGAGGACGGTCAGCACGCCAAACCGGCTGCATCTGGTAGCGCTTAAACGGAAAGGCTAATTCATTTTGGTGCTGTACAACATACCGAGCAAAAGGGACAGTTAAATCGTAGCGCAATGCCTTATCGGCAACTTTTGACGTAAGCGCTTTTGGGTTTTTATCAGCCCATAATCCTTCATCAATCTTGGATGTAAAATCGCCGGAGCGGAGAATTTTAAAAATCAATCGGTCCCCTTCTTCACCATATTTTCCGGTTAGCGTTTCTATATTTTCAAAAGAAGGCGTTTCTATAGGATCGTAGCCGCGCAATTCAAACTGCTCGCGTAAAACATTCATGATGTATTGGCGCTTCTGCACTTCCGCCGCTGAAAAATCTCTGGTGCCTTTCGCTAATGAGGGTTTCATAGAACTCGTATTGATAATCTAGACTACAAATGTATTGGCTTCTGAGCGATCTTCTACTCTATTCCCAAACAACTTCTGTACAGCTTTTGAAAGGGCTCGGATTTTTTTAAAGCCTGAAAACTTCGTTCGTTGTGCTTCCAATTCTTCCGCATCGGCAAAGCCCCGAAAAATAGATGAGCAACGCCATCTACACCAAACTGATCCAAAACCGACCAATAGATGCAAACCACATCTGGATCAGTATCCGGTAAGTCCAATGCTGCCGCGAGCGGATATTTAACGAGCGAGAAATAGCGATCAGCCGTTTCGGGGTCAATGTATTTGTCTTTTAATTCAAAGTAATCCGGGTTTCTCGCGTTGAAGGACACAATATATTTCCCTCCTTTGATCATAGGCATTCCAGCAGGCCCCACCAGCCATTTACCGTCAATAAATCTACCATTCAACATCTCCGTATAGGTTTGACCTTGATAGTTCCAGCTAATCGTATAGCTACGGTCAGGTCCTGTACCGATCACTGTGGCCATGCGTTCCACTCGCTCCTTTTCAACCATCCAATGAATAAAACGAGGCTGAATCAACATGCCAATACCCGATAAAACAATGAGTACTAGAATAACGCTAATACCCCAAGTAGCTTGAATATTTCGTTTGCGATCCTCTTCTGCCCGACGCTTTAGCATCTCAGCGCGCATTATGGCACGTTTCTCTGCTAACGCATCTGCTTCTTTAGAACGTCGTTTACCTCTTTCAACAGTGGCATCCACTAGTGCCAATGCCCTTAATACGTACTCTACAGCAGCTCCTAACTGCTGAAAAGCCTCTTCGGTTCCTCCAGAATCTGGGTGGTGTTTCTTCGCTAACCTTTTATACGCAACTGATACCTCTTGCTCGTCTTTCGGCAAGGTGTCCAATTCTAATATGCGTAAAGCTTCGGTTATTTTCACTGTTGGAATACGTTTTTCGTGGCTTAATTTAAGAAAACGCTTCCATAGATATTAACGTTGGTAAACATTACGTTCATCTGTTCTTGCCGGAATCAACTCTCCGGAGATGAATTTTCGTAACAAGATATTCTCTATTAATCGGTCTTCCGCATCGTTTTCTGGATCATACGGACGCTTTAAATCGATATCGTACCACCACGCAGTCATCGACCAAAACCTAGCAGATAACACGTTTCTGTAGGTTTTTATGATTTCATACACACTCGTATGCGTCTCCCGGTAAATCAACTTACTTAAAATCTGTCCCTCACTCCGTGTTAGCTTTCTTAACTCAGGCTCAAAACGCTCTTCTAGATATTTCTGGTAAGACTTCGTATATTTTCTTCGTTGCCGTCTACGATCTATTCCTTCCAGCTGGAGATTGACAGAATCCATACGCAAAGCCGCCTCACGAACATAAGGATACACCCTGCCCACCTTCTTCATCAGAATATAGTAGTTACGGCGGGCTTGGAAGTCATTCAATGTAGGTTTTGCTACAAATAGCATCTCATCTAATACTGACCACGGGACGGTATCACCATCAACGACTAATTGACCTAATAAAGGACCATTAGACGCTGCAGACATACTTAACGTATCTATCTGTTGCCCATGCATCATTAGGCTGCAGAAGAACGCAAGTAGAACCTTAACTCCTATTTTGCTTCCAGCGGCTTTGGCCATTTGATGTGTTCGTATGTTGTGTTTCTTTCTGAGCTTGTAGAAGATTACTCAATGCCATCGCTCCGACGGCTTCCAATTCTTGATTGCTTTTATCTAAAGCCTCCGGTGTATAGTAATTGGCCACAAAATGTGTATCGAAATCTCCGCTAACGAATGCCTCGTGAGCCATGACAAATTGGGCAAAATCCAGGGTCGTTTGAACGCCACTGATTCTGTATTCACTCATAGCACGTTTCATTCTGGCAATCGCCTCCGCGCGGTCAGCCCCAAAGGTGATAAGTTTAGCAATCATAGGATCGTAGTAAATACTCACCTCCATACCTTGCTCCAGTCCGTCATCTACTCGAACTCCTAATCCCTGCGGCCTGCGGTATTCTCGTAAAGTTCCAGTACCTGGCATGAAATTCGCCGCAGCATCCTCTGCATAAACCCGTACCTCGATGGCGTGTCCCTGAATCTTTAAATCTTCTTGTTTGAAGGGCAATACTTCACCTCGTGCGATTTGAATTTGCGCTTTTACTAAATCTATTCCGGTTATCTGCTCCGTCACCGGATGCTCCACTTGAAGACGGGTATTCATTTCTAAGAAATAGAATTTACCACCCGGTTCGAAAATAAACTCAACAGTTCCCGCGCCACGATAATCACAAGCTTTGGCTACATTCACTGCAGCCTCACCCATTGCGGCTCTTAGCTCCGGAGTAAGCACAACAGAAGGTGCTTCTTCAATGACTTTTTGATGTCTTCGTTGAATGGAACATTCTCTTTCAAACAGGTGCACAACGTTTCCGTGCTCATCTGCGAGAACCTGAATTTCAATATGACGTGGGTTTTGGACGTATTTTTCAACAAATACAGCTCCATTACCAAAGCTGTTTGTGGCCTCACTGACTGCACGTTGCATTTGGTTTTCAAAATCGGCAACCTCGTGTACAATACGCATTCCTTTACCGCCGCCGCCAGCACTCGCCTTAATCATTACCGGAAAACCGATATCCGTAGCTAATTTCTTCGCCGCTTCTACATCCGTAACCTCTCCATCGGAACCTGGAACTAAAGGAACATCAAAGTCCTCTACAGCAGCTTTCGCACTCAGTTTATCACCCATTACCTTAATAGCGTGTTCTCTTGGCCCAATAAAAGTGATATTAGCTGCTGCAACAGCTGCTGCAAATGCTGCATTTTCGCTTAAGAATCCATAACCAGGGTGAATGGCATCTACCTTTAGTTCTTTTGCAAATGCAATAATTTTATCGCCTTTAAGGTAGCTTTCAGAAGAGGGTGCCGGTCCTAAACAGACGGCCTCATCGGCAAAAAGCACATGCGGTGCTCTTCGATCCACTTCAGAATAAACAGCTACAGTTTTTATGCCCATTTCTCGGGCACTGCGCATAACACGCAAGGCTATTTCGCCGCGATTCGCGACCAATATTTTGGTTATCGGTTTCATAATGTGATACGTTCGCTTGATACGTTCAAGCAAATATAAGACACTACGCTAGTAAATACTTAGAGTTTAAGTATGCGTCTTCGCCACAAATCTTCTGCACTATATATTCTAATCTCATAGCTGCCTGACGGTAAAGACTGCAGATCCAATCTGAATTCATTCGCCTCAGTTATTGTTTCATGGACTACTTTGAGTCCGGCGGCATTAAAAAGTTCAATTTCACCAGATACTGCAGCACTAAACTCCAGTTGAACATAGCCTTGGGTTGGGTTTGGATAAACGTCTAAAGCCGTTGAATATTCGTTCATTCCCACCTCCGTCAGGCTGTGGGTAATTACAGTGGTATCACCACAATCATTGATCAACAACAACCGCACGGTATACTGCAATGAAATAACGCCATAGGTGTGCTGCGCATTCGGTGAGTTGCCTTTGTCGTTAGTACCATCACCCCAAAACCAGTGGAATTGTGTCGCGCCCGTGGAAGAAGCAAAGAAATCCACTGTCATACCATTGGAACTAGTGGATACAATATTGAAATTAAAGTTCCCCATTGGTGGATCACAAGTAGCAACGTCCTTTGAATAGGTATGCTCAGTCCCACAGCTATCTGTAGCTGTTAAGACTACAGTATACGTACCGTTTGTCGAATACGTGTTGCTCACAGAAAGACCTGTTCCGGCTGAACCGTCACCGAAATCCCAATTGTAACTGGTCAAGTTTGCCGGTGTTGCAGTAAAATTAAATGTGCTACCAGATGCGGATTCGGTGAACATCAAATTCACTGGTGTACATACCTCAACCGTATCGTAAACTACAATGCTATCTCCACAAAGGCTGTAAGCCGTAAGTGTTACGATGTAAGTTCCTGTACTAGCGTAAGTATGTGAAGGTGCTGAATTTGCTGAAGCTCCCCCACCATCACCGAAGGACCAATCAAATGTCAAACCGGTACCCTGAGAACCTGTTGTATTAAAATCTACAGTTAACCCATTGACTGCGTTTGCAGTGATTATCGACATGGTATCACATACAGTGATTGCGTGCACTAATGAATCAACACTCCCGCATGAACTATAAACGACTTGGTACACATTCATGCTACCGAAGATGCTGGTGTATGTATGTTGTGTAGTCGACCCGGTATCTTGGGTACCATCCCCCCAGAACCATACTGTAGAATCTGCTGCTACAGTTGACGAGGTTCCTGATATAACCGTGCCATTCAGCGTAACTGAACCTGTTGCAATTATTGGAGGACAGGGTAATGTCGTAAACGATACACTGTCCCAAAGGCTCACCAAAGAAGAAGTACAGGTATCCTGCACCCACACAGTATAGGTGGTTGAAGGCTGAAGACTTCCAATAGAATAGGCTCGATTAGCTGCGGCCACACGTGTTCCCGTACCTAAAGTGAATCCTTGAATATCGTATTCTAGCGCAGACGAACTGGCCGTACCTGACCACGTAATATCCGCAGAATTGTACGTGATATTATTTGCTGAGATATTAGAGATTGAACAAGTGGTAGGCTCATCAATTTTAATATCATCGATTGATGTAGCGGCCTGATATGCCGTAAAGGAACCCGTTCCGTCCCGCCATGCCTTGAAGATGATTTGTACCGTATCGTTTTCATACGCTGAGAGACTAAGCGTTTCTTTCATCCATGACGCATTCGCACTGGTTTGCTGCTGGCCATTAATGGTCTTCAACAAAGCAACTGGCTGTCCTATGGGTTTGATATAAATTCTTAATTTATCAATGGCTGCGCCGTACATATGGTACCAAAAGGTCAATTCAGGGCTCTGCAACGTATCTAAATCAATGAGCGGAGTCCGGAATTCTGTATCGGCCGTATTACTGAACGGAGTCGCACTTCTCGCAAAAGCATAACCACCCGTACCAGAGGTATGATCTCCGGAAGGTCCGGTACCAAAATAATGTGCTGTTGTTCCTCCCCCAGTCCAGAAGTAATCTAAGGTATCAGAACGGAACCAACAATCGTCTATTTCACCGTTTTGATCAGGCCATGCTGGTCCTATCCATTTAGTGGTATTGGAAAATTGCTCAACAAAAGGTGCAGTGTAAAAAGTGCAGTTTGTTCTAAACCTAGGACCATCACGCCATCCGCTGACATCGTTAGTACCACATGAATCGCGAACTTGCCATTCGTAGGTGGTTTGTGCGGATAGCATACCTATGCCTTTGGCTGAGGTATTTGCCGTAGTCCAACTCCAAGCGTTAGTCCCAACCTCACGGTACCGTAATTGAAAATTTGATGCTCCGCCGGCCGTCCAATCTAGTTGAGCTGCCATTACACCGACAGCCGTCACTGCTGTATTAGCAGGCTTTGGACAGCTCGGTTCCTCATTAATCTTCACATCGTCAATTGCGAACTGTGTGTAAAATGAACTTTGGGTATTCGTATAATCAAAACGAATACGTACTGTATCGCCTGCATATGATGTCCCTAAAGCAATAATTTTTTCAGTCCACGCAGCATTTTGAGAGCTGTGAGTCGACCCCGAAGTATCCCAGAGTGCCGACCACGTTCCACCGAGTTTTTGAACATAAAGGTCAAAATCACCCATACTCGTTCCAAAACCGTGATAATAGAAGCTTAGCTCAGGTGCTACCAACGTATCTAAATCAATCCACGGCGAAATCAATCGAGGGTTGGTTCCACTAACAAAGGTGGTCGTCACCTGATTCATCATGTATTGGCCCGAGCCTGTCGTGTGATCCCCTGCGGGTCCCGTCTGCGTCCAGTTGAATGCAGGAGGACCCGGTGTCCAAAACTGCGTAGCAGATCCCTGATCAAGCCAGCATTGGTCTAAATCTCCTTGAACATTCCAAGTTGAAGCAGGATCCCAGCTCGTACCATCAAAATTCTCCGTAAATGGGGCTGTGGCGAATGAACACTGCGTGATGAACGTTGTATAAGACGACCAAACGGAAGTATCACCTGCAGAACAGATATCGCGAACGCGAACTGAATAGGTCGTATTTGGTGTCAAACCTGTGAGCGTTGCAGGCTTTGTTGAAGAATTGACAACAGTACCTGAACTTGCACCTGAGTTGCCCTGTGCATACTGAATTTGATAACCGATTTGGTTCGTATTTAACGTCGTCCAATTCACATTCGCTGAGGTTGATAGTAAATTTGAAATGGCGGGGTTTATGGGTTGATCGCAGCTTGGGGTTTCTTCGACAGTAATATCATCAAGAGCTACCCTACTCTGAGTCCACCAACTAAAGGAGGTATTGCGCTTCGCTGAAAACCTGATTTGTACTGTATCGCCCGCCCACTGCGCAAGGGACTCAACATGCTTACGCCAAGCCGAATTTTGTGATGTAAATTGACTTGATGCCGTTGACGAGTTAACGGTATGCAATTGGGTCCAAGAGGTTGTGCCAACTTTACGAATGCGTACATCGAGCAGATCAATGTCGGCACCATACATATGGTAATAGAATTTTAATCGTGGAACTGTATCGTTGCTTAGATCAATAGGTGGAGTGATTAGATGCGTCACTGTTCTGAATGTACCCGAAGTACTCCAGCCCTCTGCCACAGCATATCCTCCTGTTCCAGAAGTATGATCTGCACTAGGTCCTGAATTAATGGTACCTAAGGCTGGTGGGCCCGCCATCCAAAGGTAATTTCCTGTGGAAAGTAAACGATTCCAACATGAGGGTATGGAGCCTGTATTTAACCAAGAGGATTGCGCTACCCAATTCGAACCATCGAAGTTTTGAGTATAAGGCGTGCTTTTTACACACTGTCCAAGTCCTTCGTTCGTATAGAAACTTGTCAATGCAATGAAAAGGTATAGGAGTCGGTTTTTCATCATGGCAAATTTAACAATTCGGTGTATAAATTGTTTGAACAATGAGTTTGTAGTATTCTCCAACGAACGAGCAGTATGTTTCACTATTTTTGAATACAAATGAAAAGACTGCAACGATCACTCCTATTAGTACTTCTAGGTTGTGCACAAGTGTGTGACGCTCAGGTATTGGCCGTGTTTAAATATGACGGCGGCGGTGATTGGTATGCCAATCCGACCGCTTTAAAAAACCTCAGCAAATTCTATAATAAAAATACCGACGCTAAGTCTTTAGTTCGTTCGGAGCCTGCAACTGCAGAGTCGTTGCTCATAAGTGGTGTTTCTTTTTTACATGCTACTGGCCATGGCCGGATCATACTATCTGAGACACAGGCTGACCAACTGCGATTGTTTACAGAAAACGGAGGATTTCTTCACATAGACGATAATTACGGAATGTCGTCCTATGCGAAAGAAGCACTTAAACTGGTATTCCCTTCGGCCACTATTCAACAGGTATCGCACGACCATGCTATATTTAATTCTTTGTTCCCCTTTCCCGAAGGGATGCCTAAGATTCATGAACATGACAATGGCAAGCCTGAAGCAATCGGTTACTTTGTGAAAGGAGAATTGGTGGCACTGCTGACACTAGAAACGGATTTAGGCGATGGTTGGGAAGACGCAGAAGTACACGCAGACTCCAAGGAGAAGCGAGAAGCTGCATTGAAAATGGGCGCAAACTTATTACATTGGGCAACAGTAAGAAACCAGCAGCCATGAAAAACTTTGAATTCCAACCCTTCGCTAAAGCCTGCCTTCAGCTATTGGCATTAGCTGCTTTAAGCTATGTATTATGGACCATTAAGAGCGTGGTTATATACGCTTTTATAGCTTTGTATATCAGCGTTTTAGGACGTCCTGTTTTCAAAGTACTTCAGTTCAAAACAGTACTCGGAAAGTATCTCGGAAAAACAGGGAATGCGGCGATTACCCTTTTGATAATTGGGGCAATATTAAGCGGTATTGTGACTTGGTTTTTCCCATTGTTGATCAAAGAATTTTCCTTTTTAAGCACCATAGAATACGATCGATTAATCGCAAGTCTAGAGACAGAATGGAACCAATTAGACGCCGTACTCTCAAGTTTTGGCATAAATTCTCAGGCAGAATTGGAACAAGTCAACAAGAGCCTGCAAGAATTTGCATCTGTAGATGCCATAAGCAATGTGCTCAGTGGGTTAATCGGGAGTATGGGAAATGTGATAATAAGCGTATTCTCAATTGCCTTCATTTCATTTTTCCTAATTCGCGAGCAAGAATTGGCGCACCATTTTATTGATTATATCACACCTCAAAAACACCACACTAAAATCGATGAGATGGTACCCGGTATCAAGCGTGTAGTCACACGTTACAGCTTTGGAATCCTCATACAAATCACCCTCATTTTCTTATTGCTATCTCTGGGCATGGGACTGATTGGGGTTAAGGGTGCCGTTGTTCTCGCCCTTACTGCAGCTGTGTTTAATCTCGTTCCTTACGTTGGTCCGCTCATTGGAGCGAGTCTCGGTATTTTATTGGGTATGGGTCAATTATATACTGCAGGCCTTGCAGATCCCGCCACTACGGTTGATTTATTGCAGAGCTTGTATCTATTGATTGGTCTTTTTGCCGCGGTGCAATTGCTGGATAATATAGTATTCCAACCTTTAATTTTCTCCAATAGTGTTGGTGCTCATCCGCTTGAAATATTCTTGGTGATTTCAATAGCGGGTACGCTGCTCGGGGTCGGTGGGATGATCTTTGCTGTACCTGCATACAGTATCCTAAGAATTGTTATCAATACGATCAAGGAAGGCTGGGAATCATCCGGTAACTAAACGTATGGCACATCCCAAACAGCAAGTACATCCGGAAGATTTAGAACGTCCAGAGGCAAAAGACTGGTTGGCATCTCATCAAGACACAGGTCTGAAAGATCTCCGTTTAAAATTTGGCCTAAAACGCCCCTATGCCAGTTGGATTGCACAATTAGAGGTACAGCGTAAGTATGCTAATAAATTCCCTTCCTTACTCCTCGCAAACTGGATATTCCCTACCGGACAAGCTACTGAACAAAGTAGCTCTGAACGAACGGCGCTCTACAAGGCATCACTGATTTCTTCGCAGTTCACGGTAGATTTGTGCGCAGGAATGGGTATCGACTCATGGGCTTTTACACAACGTGACGGCTCTTTCGGTCATTTCGCAAATGAATTGGACCCTGGATTGTCCAAACTTTTAAAATTCAACCTAAAAAACACGACCCACACCGCAGGCACGGCAACATCAGTGCTCCCTGAACTAAAATGTTGGCTTCATGAAAAAGATGTTTCCCCAGCAGAAGTCACCATATACCTTGATCCGGATCGTAGAACGGGTAACGGAAAGTCTGTTGCACTTCGAGATGCAAGTCCAAATGTTGTTACGCTACAACATGAGCTGTTCAAGCTAGGCCATACGCTAATGACAAAGCACAGCCCTATGGTTGACTTGAATGTGCTTTATGAACTGGAACATTTAAGTGAGATTCATATCGTAGAATACCAAGGCGAATGCAAGGAGGTGCTCGCTATACAGCACGAAGGATACATTGGTCCGCCCGCAATTAAAGCCGTTTTACTACAAGAAAACGGGTCTATAGAGCGCATTAGTTCAAATAAAGCAATCGCATTATCATTTGTAAATGAATTGGATGAATACCTAATTCAACCTGGACCCGCTCTGGCGAAAAGTAGATTGCATGAAGAGGTTGCTATAGAACAACTTTGGAAAAAATGGACCGTAGGCAACCTCTACACGACAGACGAGCTCCCCCCTACCTCTCTCTTCTTCAAGTGCTACAAAGTCATTGAAGTCGCGAAACCTTACAAAGTAAAGCTGCCCTCAGAGGGCGGCGCTATTGAGCGCATCGGCTATCCCGAACATCCCGAAGTCATTAGAAAAAAATTGGGGTGGAAAGAAGGTCGAAAAAACAAATTGTTTGCTGTTAAACAAGGCAAAAACAAACTAATGGTCCTTGTCAAACGTTTGGATTAAGGCATCCTTTTTGATATATCTTTATTCTATGCTTAAAAGATTACTTTCCTTTTTTCTCGTGCTCACGCTCTTCCCCACTGCATCGGGACAGGAAGCGCTTTTTGTGCCTAACGAAGGACAGTGGTCAGGCAACTTTTCGCATAAAATGCCCCTGAAATATGGTGGATTGTTTTTCGAAAAAGATGCGGTACAAATTGTCCTACGCGATGCACGTCATCTAGAAGACCTCCACGGTCACGACATGCACGAAGCAGGACTTAGTCATGAAGCGGATCTGTTGCAGTGTCATTCGGTACGCCTAAAATTTTTAAATGCTAAACCCACGGTAGCGAAAGGGCGAAAACCCACGGAATTTTACCATAATTATTTTTTAGGCGAAGATTCAACGTTTTGGCGAGGTGGCGTTCGGCCCTCCCGCGGCTTATCATACGAAGGACTGTATCCGAACTCTACTTTAGCATTTGGTCAAAGCGGAAACCATGTAAAATACCAATGGCACCTGACGGATCCGTCAACTGTAGATACTATTCAATGGATCTATGAAGGTGCGACTAAAACCGAAATCAGTCCAGAAGGTGCATTAATAATTCATACGTCTATTGGTACTTTTCTCGAAAGTGCACCTGTCGGTTGGGGCTGGAAAGACGGCAAGCGCGTTGACTTTGGGTTGTGGTATGAAGAAGACAACAATATCCTACGTTTTAAGACGGAGGCGATTGCACATACCTTAGATTCACTTGTCTTAGACCCTCAACTCATTTTCACCTCATTTAGCGGCTCGTTAACAGACAACTGGGGCTTCAGTGCTACCTATGATGATCAAGGCAGATTATACGGTGCTGGCGTGGCATTCGCTACGGGCTATGTGGCTTCGACAGGCGCATTCCAAACCACCTACAACGATCCTGCTGGAATTAACTTAGGTTTCAACCCTGACATAACTATTACCGTATTTGAGCCGCAAGGAAATAACATGCTTTACGCTACTTATCTCGGTGGTACAGCACCAGATCATCCACACAGTTTAGTAGTAAATAGTAATGGGCATTTAATTGTCATGGGCACAACAGGGAGCAGCAATTTCCCAACACAGAATCCCATTCAATCCGCCAACGCGGGTGGAACCTCAGTGAGTATTAACGGCTATGAATTTAAAAAAGCCGACCTGTTCATCACGCGTTTCAATACCAGCGGTACAGCTTTGCTCAGTTCAACCTATATCGGTGGAACTGGAAACGACGGACTCAATACCAATATCGTTAAAAATTATGGTGATGCCGCCCGCGGTGAAGTTGTAATCGACGGTTCAAACAACATTTATGTCACTGCCTCTACAAATAGTACCAACTTCCCTTCTACAAATTGCAGTAGTTGTTCGAAAGCTGGCGGTCAAGATGCTGTTGTATTTAAACTCAATGCCGCGGGTACCTCGCTCTTATGGAGTAATTATTACGGTAGTACAAGCGACGATGCTGGGTACAGTTTAAAGTTTCACAACGGCGCCGTTTTTGTAACAGGAGGTACGGACGGTAACAATCTACCCAGCACGACCGGTGGTTATAAAAACACATACGGCGGCAGTCATGACGGTTATGTTGCGAAATTTAATGCTTCAACAGGTGCGCTGCAGCAATCAACCTATCTCGGCACAAGCGCATACGATCAGAGTTTCATCCTTGATGTAGACAAACTAGGTAACGTTTATGCTTTCGGTCAAACACAAGGTGCCTACCCTATTTCCAATGGCTCGTGGGGCACACCACAATACAGAAAACAATTCATTCACAAACTGAGCAACGACCTTACCTCAAGCTCCGCATCTACAGCGTTTGGCTCACCGCAGGGAGTTCAAAATCTAGTGCCAACTGCATTCAATGTTGACGACTGTTTAAACATACTACTTTCCGGTTGGGGGGGCGTAACAAACAATGGCTATTACAATACCACAGTTGAGCAATTACCCGTTTCTTCAGATGCATTACAATCCAGTACTAACGGCTCCGATTTCTATTTCATGGTGCTCAGTAAGAACTTCGGCTCGTTCTCCTACGGGAGTTATTTCGGTGGATCTACCAGTTCTGAACACGTGGATGGAGGTACATCGAGATTTGACGACCGCGGCCGAATTTACCAGGCAGTATGCGCAGGATGCGGTGGCAATGATGATTTACCAACCACGCCGGGAGCATTTTCCGAAACCAATAACAGTAGCAACTGTAACCTAGGAGTGATAAAATTGGACTTCGAAACGGCCATAGAAGCAGATGCATCCGTAGATCTGAATTTTCTACCGGATACCAGCTGTTATGAATTAACCCTTCGTCTAGCGAATAACAGTACAAACGCCAATGCTTACTTCTGGGATTTTGGCCAAGGCGACACCTCCAATCTTACAGAACCCATCGTCACCTTCCCCAACCTCGGCACGTACAATGTAATGCTAGTCGCTATAGATACAATATGCGATAGTTACGACACCGCCTATGTGCAGATCGTTCACGATACGGCAGCGTTCCCCATCTGTGATTGGAAGGAAGATTATGCGAGCTGTGATTTGTTTCGTGAGGTCTTATGGACGGACCAGTTAGTAGATGCCGATTATTACGAATGGGATTTCGGCGATGGTACAACACTTACAACGACCAACACCGTTGTGAACCATACCTACCCTGCTTTTGCTACCTATACAGCTACTGTTACTGCTAGGGACAGCTTCTGTGACGTTGGATATGACCAACTCTTCACCATTGTTTTCGATGACGATGCGAATGTGCCTACGGTGAACCTATTCACCGACAGTTGTCGTTACGGTGGTGTTGACGTCATTTACCAAAACGTGGACAGTACAATGATCTTCGAATGGGACTTCAGCGGCAATTCGGATACTGGTATGATACCTACCTTTAGGTACCCAGAATCAGGACTTGAAGATGTAACACTGACTATTATCGACACATTGTGTAATCGAGCCTATGAATTTGATTTTATGGCTACTATTGTGCGCATTGAAGGACGCGTCTATATTCCAACAGCTTTCACGCCAAATGGGGATAAAGACAATGAAGAATTCAAGATTTACGGCAACAGTTGTCTAGAAGACCCAACCTTTAGAATTTACGATAGTTGGGGAAATGAAGTTTACCGTAGTGAAAATCCATTCAATGAATTTTGGGACGGTACTTTCAATGGTAAACCTGTACCTCAAGATGTTTACACCTACCGTTTCACTGGAGGCGATGAAGTCCGAATAGGAACCGTAACGCTCCTGCGCTAGGCGTGTACTGGAGATTCAGCGTAAAGTTCTCTCAATACATTCAAGAAGCCCTCAGCACAATCTTTCGTATTAAATTTACTAAACGATACTCGAACGGGCTGGTAATCTGCAGTCCACTCCCCTAAAGCACGGATCACGTGACTGCCTTGGTTCGAACCTGAAGTACATGCAGAACCACCGCTCACATTAACGCCCTTCATATCCATGGTAAAAGTGAGCATATCGTTATCCGTTTTCGGAATCGCGATACTCAAAACTGTGTAAAGACTGCGGTCCAATTCCGAACTACGCCCAAAAAACTTCACTCCAGGAACAATAGCTTTAACGCCATCAATCACATACTGCTTCAATGCTTCTACGTGCTTCTGGTCTTCGGCCATTTCTTCTGTGGCAATAGCGAAGGCTTTACCTAAGGCGCAAATCCCAATAGTATTCTCCGTTCCAGCTCGCATGTTTCGTTCTTGTGCACCACCCTGAATCAGGGGTTTGATCTTCAATCCACTGCGAACATAGGCAAATCCAATGCCCTTAGGCCCATGTATTTTGTGCGCAGAGCACGTAAGAAAATCATAGGCAACTTCCTGAACATTAATGGGCAAATGACCCATCGCTTGAACTGTATCTGAATGAAATAAGGCACCGTAATTCTTACACATCGTGCTTATTTCAGCGACGGGATTCAAATTGCCTATTTCATTGTTTGCAAACATCAGACTCACCAACGTTTTTGGTCCGTTTTCGAGTAAGGATTCTAATTCCTCAAGGTCGATATCGCCGTGAGCATCAACAGACAAATACGCCGCGCTTACTTCACCGCGCTCCACCATAAATTCTACGGGATGGCCGACAGCGTGATGCTCTATATGCGTTGTAATAATGCGTTCAACACCTAAATCTCGAACGCTGCAGAACAAAGCCATGTTATCCGCTTCGGTTCCACCAGAGGTAAAGAAAATCTCACCGGGTTCTGCCCCTATGGATTGTGCTATACGCTTACGAACGACTTCAACTTCAACCTTTGCTCCGCGACCACTGAGATGTGTGCTCGACGGATTACCGAAATTATCCATCATACGAATCATTTCCTCTTTAACGCGAGGTTCTAAAGGTGTAGTAGCAGCATTGTCCAAAAAAATAACTCCCATCTCTGTGCAATTAGGTTTGCTCAAAGATAGGAGTTAGAAGGTATTGATGGAAGTCTTACGCGAGGGACGCGATGATATCCATGAAATTTTGTCCCAACCGGGTCGCTTCATCGACAGAAGGCGCCTCTGTATAAATACGAACAATGGGCTCAGTATTTGATTTACGCAAATGAACCCAACGGTCTGACCATGTGATTTTTACGCCATCTATTGTACTCAATTCTTCATCGGAATAACGCTCCGCAATAGAGGCTAAAATACCATCGACGTCTAGATCAGGGACGAGCTCAATTTTTTGTTTTGCCATGTAGTATTCAGGATATCCAGCACGCAATTCGCTCATGGTTTTTCCCGATTTGGCCAAATGCGTCAATGCTAGAGCTATTCCTACGAGCGCATCCCTGCCGTAATGAAGCGCAGGTAGGATAATTCCGCCGTTACCTTCACCTCCAAGCACAGCATTCGTGCGCTTCATCTCGTTCACCACATTAACTTCACCTACCGCTGAGGCAGTATAGCTTCCTCCTTTAGATTCTGCAAGATCTCGCAGCGCCTTAGAAGAGCTCATGTTACTCACGACTGCACCTGTCTGTGAACTCAATAAATAATCTGCAACAAGAACGAGCGTATATTCTTCACCGAACATGGCTCCTTTTTCATCTATAAATGCCAATCGGTCTACATCAGGATCAACGACAATACCCATTGAAAACGAACCGGATTTTACCGTATCGATAATGGCGCCAAGGTGCTTTTCTAAGGGCTCTGGGTTATGCGGGAATTGGCCCGTAGGCTCAGGATAAAGGTTTTCATAGCTAACACCCATCGCATCTAATAGCAGAGGAATGGCTACCGAACCAGAACTATGAACTGCATCTATTGCTACATGAAATCCTCCCGCACGCACTGCAGCTGCATCTACAGATGGGAGTGCCAAAACTTGTTCTATGTGCCACTCCATACCGTCATTACATTGCGATACATGGCCTAAATCATCCACCTCCGCAAAAGCTAAGTCCGCATCTTCGGCTAGTCTTAGAATTGCGGCACCGTCATCTCCTGAAACAAATTCACCCTCCTCGTTTAACAACTTAAGGGCATTCCATTCCTTCGGATTGTGCGAAGCAGTAAGGATGATACCCCCCGATGCCTTGAAACGTGGCACTAGCATCTCCACCGTTGGCGTAGTGCTTAATCCGGTATTAATCACATCTATTCCTAAGCCTTGTAATGTACTAATGACTAAATTTTCTATCATCTGTCCGGAGGGACGCGCGTCCCTGCCGATCACCACTGTGCATTGGTTGTGTCGTTCTTTGAGCCAAGCTCCGTAACCTGCCGCAAACTTTACGGCATCAAGCGGTGTTAGGTTGTCCCCGGCAGCACCTCCAATGGTACCGCGAATTCCTGAGATGGATTTAATTAAGGTCATCTTGTTTGGTTAGATTTCTAGCGAAGATAAGGCAGGCTGATGTGGTGCCCAATGAAGGTACTGTCAAAATGGTCATTGTTAATAACAGTGTTGATAGCTTTAAACGAATTCACCACCTAGACCTAGTGAAGCCGTTGAATTGTGCTTAAATTTCTACTATGCGATTCGAAGATCAGGAAACCTACACTTTAGTAGTTCAGTTTGAACAAGCCTTGAATGAAGGCCGTCAGCCCTACTATGATGTAGAAGATTTAGAACTTATTCTGGAATATTACCTGGAAACGGGAGGTTTTGCTCAGATGCGTAGTGCACTTGCATTGGCGCAAGAAATTCATCCATTAGCTTTCGTATTTAAGGTGAAAGAAGTGCAGCTTGACATTGCGATGAAAGATTATACCAAAGCGCAAGCGAAACTCAATCATTTAGAAGGATTGAATATGCGTTCGGTTGAACTACTTATCGCAAGGGCCACCATTTTACTCCATCAAGGAGATAATGCAGCAGGGCTTCAAATTTTAGACAAAGCCTTCGAGAATGCTGAAGATCCTATTGATGTATTGCAGCTTATTATAGACGCCCACCTCAGCCAAGGAGACTATCCTCGGGCCATAAACGCACTATTAAAATGGTGCAACATGGAGGGAGAACCTTTCGAGGAAAGTGCTTTGTATCAGTTGGCCATGTGCCTTGATTTCACAAATGAATACGATAGAGCATTAGAGCTATTCCATGCCTTTACCATTCGTGAGCCCTACAACCCGTTGTTGTGGTACCAGATTGGTGCTTTTCATTTGCGTAAGAATCAAGAGAAAAAAGCATTACAAGCTTTTGAATGGGCCACTCTAGCCGATGAGAACTACCACCCTGCACATTTCGAACAAGGCCGAATACACGAGCGTAATGAACGTCTTTATGATGCACTAAACGCGTACCGGCAAAGTATAAGTGACGAAGTCCCTTCCGGGTATATTCATTTTAGGATAGGACTTATTGAGCTAGAACTAGGTGCGCCAAAAGAAGCACTGCGTCAATTCAATACTGCTATTGAACTGGAAAACGACATTGACGATATCCATTTAGAGCGTGCTGGGGTACTCATGGATCTAGAGCTCTACGCTGATGCCTTAAAGGATTTTCAACGCGTATGGCTCGAAGAAGCCTATGGCGAAGAGGATGTACTGGACTACGTAGAATGTTTAATAGAACTGGACGATTTAGATGAAGCAATCCGCATTCTTTACGATGGGATAGCGAAATTCCCTACCGCAATACAACTGCGCTTAGTACTCTCAGGCTACCTCATTGCGATCGATGAATTAGCTGCAGCACAAACGGTCCTCGCCGAAACGTTGCAAAAAGAGCCAAAAACCCTTCTACTTTTTGCTGAATACTTCCCGGAATTACCAAAAATCCCTGCTGTAGGTGCTATTTTAGCATCCATTCAAAGGGAGAATCATGACTAAGAAATACGGCTTTTTATTTTTAAAGGGCATGGCTATGGGAGCAGCTGACGTTGTCCCAGGAGTAAGCGGTGGTACAATCGCATTCATAACTAACATTTATGAAACGCTCATTCACGCCTTGAGTCAATTCAATCTACGAGCAATTCATCTACTACTCAAAGGTCAATTCAAGGAATTTTGGTCCCACATCAACGGCACTTTTTTAGCTGTACTGTTCGCTGGGATTTTTACCAGCGTACTGAGTTTAGCGGCCCTGCTCTCGCATACGCTTGAAACCTACCCCATCCATCTTTGGAGCTTTTTCTTTGGTTTGGTTTTCGCGAGTATTTTCATCGTTGGGAAGCAAGTGAGTCAGTGGAAATGGTCTACGGTTCTAAACTTTGCTATTGGAGCTATACTGGCGTATTGGATAACCACCTTGCCTGCCTCTTCCGGTTCAGACTCCTATGCCTACCTCGTCTTGTGCGGGGCCTTAGCCATTTGTGCAATGATCCTGCCCGGGATTAGTGGAAGCTTCATCTTGCTGTTGCTCGGCGCTTATGCTACCGTTTTAGAAGCCATTGCCGATCGGGAATTCGCAATTATTGCTGCGGTAGGCATCGGTGCTTTAGGGGGATTACTCTCCTTTACAAAACTCTTGAAGTGGGTTTTCCAAAAATACAATGATCTCACAGTTGCATTGCTTAGCGGCTTTTTGCTCGGCTCTTTAAATAAGATTTGGCCGTGGAAAGAGGTTTTGGTGACTTTCACGAAGCATGAAGGAACACCTAAAGAGGAAACGGTTCCTATCGTTACTCAAAATTTAGCTCCAGACGAATTGTGGCTTGTAGCATTGGGACTCGCATTGTGTGGCGCGGCGCTTGTGTTCGGTTTAGAATGGGCGGGCAATAAAAAATCCAAACCCACTCTTTAAATGATACAGCTAGGGCTCATAGGTTTTCCCATCAAACACAGCCTCAGTCCTGATCTTTATCACGACTTTATGGAAGTATCGGAAATAAACGGTTCTTACCACTTATTTCCAATGGATTCGATCACACAAGAGGAACTAAAACGTCTTTTTACAACACATGGATTAACAGGGTGTAATGTAACTATACCACTAAAAGAAGCGGTACTGCCTTTACTCGACCGGATAGCACCTACCGCGAAGGCTATAGGGGCTGTGAACACTATTGTACTTGAATCAGGGGATTTGGTAGGATATAACACTGATTGTGCTGGTATTGAAAAAGCCCTAGATCAATTAAATACAAAAGCGACGAGTGCTCTTATTTTCGGGACTGGCGGCGCGGCAAAGGCGGTTCAATATGTCCTTAATCAACGCGGTATTACCTCAACCATGCTGACACGAAAGTCCGGTCCCAATAATTACAACACATTGACCGCTGAAGATTTTAAGAAGCATAAACTTTGGATCAATTGTACACCGCTGGGTGGACCTGATTATACCGATGCGCATTTACCTATTCCCGATGGGGTTATAAGCCGGGAATTCGCGATATTTGACCTAATTTACAACCCGCTTCCAACACCACTGCTTCAAGCTGCTAAAGATGCAGAAGCGCGCAGCACAGATGGAAGAATAATGTTAACTGAGCAAGCGAAAAAAGCATGGAATTTGTTCCGCGCCGCTTACTACAAAAATTTGTAGACGATGATGCAAGAAGACCAAGAACAGCAGACTACACCTGAAACTAACGAGAACGCTGTACCAGAAGTGGTCGCAGAAACTTCAACAGAAGGAGAAATTGAATCCACTGAAGCTACTAATGATGCAGCTCAAGAGAAAGACATTTCAGTAGCAAACGAAGAAGTAAAAGCTGTCGAAGCAGAGGAAGATCACGAAGCGCCAAAAGACAAAAAATTGGCCATCCCCGATTTTGATGCCTTAAGCATCGAAGCTGCTTTAGAAAGTATCGAGAAGCACATCAAAGAATTCGAACCACATCGCATCAAGGGTATTGTGGAAAGCGGAAGGTCAAGAATTCTACAAGAATTAAATGCCGAAAGAGATGCTACAAAGGCGACCTATTTGGAAGAAGGTGGCAACATCATAGACTTTGAGTTTGATCAACCGCAGCGCAAAACGTTAGGCATCCTTTATGGAGGTTACCGCGATAGATTGCGCGCGTTCTATACACAACTAGAAGCTGAGTTAAGTAATAATCTAGCCGTAAAAACCGCCATTATCGAAGAGGTGAAAGCCCTTCCGATGGCTGAGGGTTCCGCGAAAGAAAAATACGAAACATTTAAAGGGTTGCGCGAACGTTGGAATCAAACGGGATTGGTTCCTAAAGCAGATGCTCGAACCGTTTGGGCCAACTACAACCATCATGTAGACAACTTCTTCAACTTTTTAAGATTGGCGTACGATCTCATCGAAAAAGATTACCAAAATAATTACGACGAGAAAGTTGCCTTATGCCAAGCATTGGAGGATAAAATTCATGACGGTGCTGGCCCTGCCCTATTTAGAACGTTGCAACAAACACATAGTAAGTGGAAAAGAATTGGCCCCGTTCCTAGGGAACATAAAGACGCTTTGTGGGACCGATTAAAAGCTGCAACAGCAAAAGTGCACGAATTACGCGACCAGTACAATGAGAATCTACTAGAAATCAATGCATCTAAGATTGCTGCAAAAAAAGTAGTGGTAGAAAATATTGAAGCGTTGACGGCCGAACTACCAACAAAACACAGCGGTTGGCAAAAATCCAGTAAAGTACTTGAAGCATTACGTGCAGAATTTAAGGAAATAGGTTTTGTAAAAAGTGACGAAAACGACACTGTATGGGAAGCTTATAAAGCCGCTCAGCGTGGTTTCAATAAGGCGAAGAATGACTTCTATAAAGAGGAAAAGATACGCCAACGTGACAGTCTCGAGAAGAAAAAAGCCTTGATCGCTCTTGCCGAAAGCTTGAAAGATTCTGATGATATTGCAGGTGCTTCGCAGCAGCTCAAACAGGCCCAAGCGGACTGGAAAAACACCGGTTACGTCCCGAAGAAAGAAGGTGATAAATTATGGGAAGCATTCAGAGCAGCTTGTAATCACTTCTTCGATCGTCTTAAAGGCGAGCGCAAAGCAAAGGTAGCGCAAGACAATGCGGTGGTCGAGTCTAAACAAAAAGCACTCAAGGATTTAAAGAAAGCTACAATCGGAACTATTGAAGAGGCCATAGAAGCAAGCGAGCAATTTTCTGCAATAGGTGTACTTACCGGGCGTAATAGAAAGATCGATCAAGACTTCGATACGCTCCTCTCAGAAAAAGTGAGTGCCTTAGGACTAGAACCTTCCGTTCTTGAGCGTACGATGTTCGAAGCTAAAGTAAAAGCGCTTGTTGAAGCAGACGACCAAGACGGCTTGCACCGTCAGCGCAGCTGGATCCGCGAGGAAATGGATAAAGCGAAAAAAGAATTGCACCAACTCGAGAATAACATCGCGTTCTTCTCCGGAGCCAAAGGCAATCCCCTACTCGATGCTGCTTTAGGTAAAATTGAAGCACATAAAGCCCGAGTAGAAGAACTAACCGCTCTACGTAAATTATTCAATAGCTTGTTGAAATAATCGAGGATGGAGTTTAAGCTGAAAGCCCCTTTTGAGCCCATGGGGGATCAACCGCAGGCCATTACTGAACTTGTGGAAGGCTTGAACGACGCAATCGCTGATCAAGTTCTACTAGGTGTTACAGGGTCCGGTAAAACCTTTACGGTAGCCAACGTCATTGAGCGAACCCAACGCCCAACATTAATTTTATGCCACAATAAAACACTCGCGGCACAACTCTATGGGGAGATGAAGGAATTCTTTCCAGAAAATGCAGTGGAATACTTCGTGAGCTATTACGATTATTACCAGCCTGAAGCCTACGTACCTTCCTCAGGACTATACATCGAAAAGGATTTAAGCATTAATGATGAGATAGAGAAGCTGCGTTTGAGCACCACTTCTTCGCTTTTGTCAGGTCGTCGTGATGTCATTGTGGTTGCTTCTGTTTCGTGTCTCTATGGGATGGGGAATCCAGAGGCCTTCAATAATTCTGTAGTCGACCTTAAGGTGGGTGAAATTATTTCGCGTCAAGCATTATTGCACAAATTTGTCAACGCACTTTATGCGAGAACTACCGCTGAATTTAAACGAGGCTCTTTTCGAGTAAAGGGGGATGCCGTCGATATTTTCCCTGCGTACGCCGAAACGTTTTTTCGAATCAGTTTCTGGGGCGACGAGGTGGAGAGTATAGAGCATATGGACCCGATAAGCGGTTCGAAGATTGAAAATATGAGCGAGATGCGTCTTTTCCCTGCGAATCTTTTCGTGACAGAAAAAGACCAACTTCAAAATGCGATTCATCATATTCAAGACGACTTGATGAGCCAGGTAGATCACTTCAATCAAGTCGACCGAAGAATGGAGGCAAAACGATTGGAAGAACGCACCAACTTTGATCTTGAAATGATTCGAGAACTAGGGTATTGTTCGGGTATCGAAAACTACTCCCGCTATCTTGACGGAAGAGCACCTGGGGTACGCCCCTTCTGCCTTTTGGATTACTTTCCAGAGGATTTCCTTTTGGTAGTGGATGAAAGTCATGTGACGTTACCACAGGTACGAGCCATGTATGGAGGAGACCGATCGAGAAAAGAAAATCTTGTAGAATACGGCTTTCGTCTACCTGCGGCTATGGACAACCGTCCACTAAAGTTTGAAGAATTCGAAAAACTACGCGGACAAGCCCTCTTTGTAAGTGCGACACCAGCAGATTACGAGCTTAGTTTGAGCGGCGGCGTCTATGCGGAACAAGTCATTCGTCCCACAGGACTTTTAGATCCCATTGTAGAAGTACGTTCAACGGAAAATCAAGTCGACGATCTAATGGATGAGATCCGTAAGCGTACAGAGATCGAAGAACGTACGCTCGTTACTACACTGACGAAAAGAATGGCTGAAGAACTAACGAAATACCTCACTCGCTACGATATTCGGTGTAGATACATCCACAGTGATGTCGACACGATGGAGCGCGTAGAAATTATGCGAGATTTGCGCTTAGGCGTTTTCGATGTACTCATAGGGGTCAACCTCCTCCGTGAAGGTCTAGATTTCCCTGAGGTTAGTTTAGTAGCTATTTTGGATGCAGATAAAGAAGGTTTTCTGCGTAGTGAACGATCGCTGGTTCAAACCATAGGTCGTGCGGCGCGCAATGTAAACGGAAGGGCGATACTATATGCGGATAAAATTACAGATAGTATGCGTGCCACTATGGAAGAAACGGAACGCAGGCGAGAGAAACAAGACGCTTTTAATAAGGCGAACGGTCTAGAGCCTAAAGCATTAAAAACAAGCAGAGCTGAAATCTTAGCTAAATCAGGTGCCGTGAGCAGGAATATGGACTATGAAGTTAGTAGAGACCAGCAAAAGTCAGCGGAGAAAGCCATGAATTACTACACGCCCGAAGATCTGGAAAGCGAAATACGTGCGACCCGAAAGGCTATGGAATCCGCTTCGAAGAGTTTAGATTTCATTGAAGCTGCAAGATTACGCAACGCACTTATTGAACTCGAAGCGAAGCGAGAAAAGCGTTAAGAGAGAACCATTCTAACGAATAGTACACTCATGATTTTTATAGTATTGGGACTTGGAGCATTGTTTTTTGGCTTGGGCTATTTAGTTACCGAGGGCAATGCATCCATGCTTTTAAGTGGCTACAATACCATGAATAGCGAGGACCAGAAGTCGTTTCCTTTGAAGGAATACCTCGTAGATTTTAAACGATTTCACCAATGGTTTGGTGCAGGATTTACAGCTCTAGGTCTACTGCTTTATGTATTAAATGAGCATTGGCTCGGCTACCATTTAGGCGTAACCCCGCTCTTGGCCTACCTCTATTTCTTTTGGCAAACGCGTAAGTACACGCTAGAACAGTCGAAAAATTCCAGGAACCAATTTTGGATTGGATTAGCTGTGTTGTTATTCACGCTCGTATTTGTGGTGGGTATGTTATTCTGGTCCGATAGAGAAAATACGGTTGTTTGGACCGAAAAATCGATAGAAATTGAAGGGCCTTACGGTGTTGTCATTCCATTTGAACAAATCGAGTCTTTAGAGCTGTTGGATGAGTTACCTGAAATCAGCTCAAGACTCCATGGATACTCCACAGGAAATGTGGCTAAAGGTAAGTTCAAAGGGCTTAAAGGGGTTCACTACCGCCTACTTTTAGACAAGCCTTACGGGAAAATACTACAAATCAACAGTACGGATGAAGATCCAGTGTTCCTCGCACTTGAAGGTGTAGATGAAATAGCGCTCGAAAAACAGTTAAAAGCGCAGCTAAGAGATTGAATTAGTCCTCAAAAGAATAGTCAAAAGCAGCAACATCCTCCTTGTACAACTCCTCAACGGCAGCGATCAATCCTGGCGTATAGTAGTCGCGGTAATTTTTAGATTTGATTTTATCACCACGGCTGAATAGTAAATGCAGCAGAGATTCGGGTTGCTTCACAAACCTTCTACCAAACTTTCGAAGACCTGAAATCCCGCCTTTTTGAGCACTTTTATTTCTATGTGGAAGATTTTGAACAGGCATATTGAGGGCTTTACAGACTTTAGCAAAATCCGTTTGTAAGCTTTCAAATTTGCCTATGAAATCGGCTTTATTCTCTCCGTTTTCGTAAAAGAAATCATATTGTGGACCGTAAAACCAGCGCTGCTCTTGAATGAGTAGAGGCAGTTTAGCGATCACAAATTTTTCAAAAGACATCAGGTGCTGATGACCATGAAATTTATAAAAGGATACCGCTCGAGACCAAGGGTTACGTACAAATCCGAATTTATAATATCGATCAAAGTCCTGTTGAGAGACAAAGTGATACCGAACATAATCTACTGAATGTAAATGTGCTAAACGTGGTGGACCTATTTTATCCGCGGCATTAGGTGCCAGTAATAGGGGCAAGCGCTCCTCCCACTTTAACCCGTGCAGATTAAGAAAAAAAGCTTCTACACTTTGGCCCGCAGCTTTTGGGACATGTATAAATAGGGTTTTGTATTTGTGGGAAACCATTGGCTAAAGGTAAATAACATTAGGTTCTGATAAACGCAACGATAACCTGTTAGAGTAAACCGGAATTGCGTGCAATAATTAAATCTTCCGGGGTGTTTACCTCAGGAACGGCATGCGGCACCATAGCAACGTCAATGGCATATCCGTGATGTATAAAATCCAGTTGTTCGAGAGACTCCTGAATGGCTAAATCTGAACGAAAATCGCCTTCATAGTCAGTGGCAAAGGATCTCTTGTAGGCATATAGTCCCAAATGGCAGAGCTTACTTTTCGCTGGCACCCCAGCAACCGAATACGGGATGGGATACCTACTAAAATAGACTCCCTCGCCCTTCTTATTGCGAATGACCTTTACCGTATGCTCGTCCTTCTCCCCTAATTCTTCATAAGCGACTGTCGCGACGGGATTCGTATCTACCGCCTCTACTACTGTTTTAAGATAGGATAACGGTAGAAAGGGTTGATCTGCTTGTAGATTGACCACAATGTCCCAATCGCCTTTAACAGTTTTGGCGGCTTCAAAGACACGAGCACTGCCACAAGGATGCTCAAAGGAAGTGGGTATGGCGGCTATTCCACGCTGTTCACACAAATCAAGAATTTCAGGATTCGGTGTAGCAACAAAGACATTCAAAAAGACACCCGAGCGTTGCGCAATGTGGTATACACGTTCAAACATGAGCATGCCTTGAATATCCGTAAGTATTTTATTCGGAAATCGCGTAGATTCTAGGCGAGCGGGAATGATACAGATTGCTTTAGCCATGGATATCGTAGAATTGGACCACTCCTTTTAATTGTTGCGGTGAACCCACCAATACCGTCACTATTTTCCTCTCACGGAACAAACGATCCATCTCGCTTAACCCCATATTTTCATCTATAAAAATTGGAGTCTTAGAACCCATATCACGTGCGAACAACGCATGATGATTTTCAGTCGTAGCCATTGCACGGCGGATATCTCCATCGGTAATAACGCCTTGAATATTCGTTGAAGAGCCTACTCCTACAAGTCCTAAACGACCCTCAGAAATACGCAACAATACTTCGTTTAAATTCGCCTCCGGCGCCACGAGCGGTACGTCAGTTAGCATCACATCTTTCGCTTTGGTCAAAAGACTACGGCCCAATGCCCCACCCGGATGGAATTGGGCAAAATCGTCTTTCGAGAATTTCTTCAACTCCATCAATGCTGCGCAAATGGCATCACCCATAACAAGCGCTGCAGTAGTACTCGTAGTTGGTGCTAAATTTAAAGGACAGACTTCTTTATCTACTTTACATTCCAGATGAACCGTCGCAAAACTCGCGAGCGAACTGTCATTAGAATGAGTTACCCCTATGACTTTTTTACTACGACTGTATTTCAAAAGGTTGAGAAGTTCAGGCGTCTCTCCTGAGTTCGACAAAGCAAATAGTACATCATGTACTTCGATCATGCCTAAATCGCCATGGTAAGCCTCACCGGGATGAACGAAAAACGACGGTACTCCTGTACTAGAAAATGTTGCAGCAAGCTTTCGTGCAATAATTCCACTCTTACCCATTCCAGTAAAGACCAATTTTCCGGACATACCGAGAATGAGCTCAACTGCCCTTTGATAGTCATTTGAATCCCTATGCGCTAAATCTAAAAGCGAATTTGCTTGGGCCTCAATAGACCGTATGATGAGTGCATTAATTTCCATGTATGCGTTTTAATACTTCTTTAAATACGCCCGCACCACCCTTAGTTTTGAGCTGAACATCGCAAATTTCGAGCAGCGCTTGCGCTGCGTCATTCACAGCGTATAAATGGCCACACTCTGAACGCACCACGCAGTCGTTGGTATCGTCTCCTACGAACAGGGTTTCATGCACCGCGACGCCATATTGTTCGCGTAAAGCAGCCACAGCTTCGGCCTTATCGCTAATATTCATATGACAAAAATCCAGACCTAATTCTTCCGCACGTCGCAGTAAAGCTGCGGAGCCACGGCCGCTAACCACACCAAATTTGACACCTTCCGACATGAGTGCTTTAATCGCAGTACCGTCTTTCACATTGAATACTTTCAGCACCTCCCCTTCGGCCCCGTAATAAAGCTTACCGTCGGTGAGCACACCGTCACAATCTGAAATGATCAATCGTATCATAGCAAGTCTGTAATCAAAGCTTCAAGATCACTGAGCTTAAGCATGTTGGGTCCGTCCGACAATCCTTGATCTGGATTTGGATGGGTTTCAATGAAGAAGGCATTCGCCCCCCATAGCTTCGCAGTTTTAGCGAAGAATGGCACATAAGCGCGGTTACCCCCGGTGGTCCCCTCATTACTCTGCGTCTCTTGCGCACTGTGTGTACAGTCCATGACCACATGATCTGTTAAGGCAGCAAGTTTCTGGATATTTCTAAAATCTACGACCAATTCGCTTGGACCAAACAAGGTACCACGCTCGGTCAACCACACCTGGTCATTTCCCGTGGACTTCACCTTATCCACAGCGAACTGCATCTTCTCTGCGTTCAGGAACTGGGCTTTTTTGATATTCACGATTTTCCCGGTTTTCCCCGCTTCAATCAACATGTCTGTTTGACGGCATAGGAAGGCAGGAATCTGAATGATATCCACGCGGTGTCCGTGGCTGGCAATCTGTTCTGGGGTATGAAAATCTGTAGTAATAGGCAGGCCAAATTCTTCGCGAATGGCCTCTAACATGGTAATACCCTTTTCTATCCCGGGACCGCGAAAGCTACTTAACGATGTGCGATTGGCTTTATCAAAGCTGGCTTTAAAGTAAATCTCAACGTTGAGCTCTTTTTTAATACGGGCCAATTCCCCTGCGACTTCTCGCAACAGCGCAGGGCTTTCAATCACACAGGGTCCGGCAATGATAGTCATGTAAGCAATCTTTCGTTGGGTGCAAGTATAAACGTATGCCTGCGGTATTACGTATCAAAAGTAGGGAAAGATGTGTGAACACTTGTATTGTGCGGATTTTCTATTTTTTCACAATACTTGACTATCTCCCTGATTCGAGGCTAACTTTTCATATACAAAGTTGTGCAGCGTAATGTATTGCGGAAAGACCTTGGGACTTTTCGAATAATAGATACTACTCTTTTTTCCTTAGTGGCGCTAGCAGCAAATAGAAAATCCAAGCGAACCATGAGATGAACAACACCGCAAGAATCCAGGCCAGCTTTTCATTACCAGAAGTTTTACTCGAGGATAAAATTGAAAGAATGGGCAAGAACCAAACAAAAATGATAATACCTAAAAAGAGAAGAGCGGTCAAGAGTTCCATACCCAGAGTTTATGCTGTACAACTTCTTTTATGCTCCTGTTTATGCCCTTTATAAAGAAGGTCCACCAGTGAAATAGAATTTGTACAGGTTTATTGTTCTTTTTCCGGGTTGTTATGAGTGCAGAAGAAGTTGGATTTGTGTTTTATTAGTTTCCGTTAAGATATTAATTAAACCGTTTCTACGGAGGTAATTCATTTTCATTTTCGCTAAAGTCGAGTTTTTGAGCTAATTGGTCCCGAACCGCCCTATCTAGCGGACTTTCGATGGAAAGCGTTGTGTTTTTCGCAACGTGAGTATATACTGTAGTAGTGTCGATGTTGCTGTGGCCCAGTAACTCTTGAATGTAGCGCAAGTCTACTCCTTTTTCTAAAAGATGCGTAGCGTAGCTGTGACGTAGCATATGCGGGGTAATATGTTGTGATATACCGGCGTTTTTAGCCGCGCGAGCAACGATGTTTGCGATAGAAGTAGCGCTGTATTTCGGGGTGGTTTGACCTTCGAAGAGGTAGGTTTTTGGCTGAAAGAAATGAACGTATTCTCTCAGTAGTGGAAGGAGTGATTGAGGAAGCGGAAGCATGCGGTCTTTACCCCATTTACCTTGACGTATATGAATGGTAGCGCGCTCGATATTCAGGTCAGTACATTTTAGGGATATAATCTCTCCCCTTCGCAGTCCACAAGAGTAAAGTAATGATATGATCAAGCGATGTTTTAGGTTGCGTGTTTTAGCGATCATGGTCAGAACTTGATTGACGGCAATGATCTTGGGGGTGGACTTTATCGCCCGCGGGCGCACTAGGGTTGAAGGTGCTATTGCGTTATTATAAAGGGTCAGCAGGAGTTTCAGAGCGCCGACAAATTGGCGTTGGGTGCTGTTGGACTTTCGAAAGAGTCGAGTCGCACGATAGGTATTGATTTGTGCAAGGGTGTAAGTATTCGGGAGCGTAGGATAAAGTTCTGCGATAAAGGGAGCCATTAAGTGTACGTAGGCTGTGATGGTATTTTGCGCGTAGCCTCGGGCATAGAGCATGCTCTGATATTGCTCTAGTATGGATAAAGTTTCTTTGGTCTGCTCTTTAATTAATGTAGTTGGGAGCGAACGACGGGATACGACTTCGAGGGTGCCAAAATTAGCGGCCGTAGATTGAAGTTCGGCCCAATTCTTTTTGCTGTACAACAGCAGCCAACACTTCATCTCTTTGTCCCAGTTCGCACCGATGCGATGAAGGGCCCGATTTAAAGGGCGGTTAAAAGGGGTGCGTAGCGAAAAGAATCTGCCACGGGAATCACGATAATCGCCGACGGTAATGACAAAGTGTTTCGGGTTGGACATGAGCTAGGGGTTGTCCAAATAAATTGGCCCCAGCGCATTAAATATCCAAGAAATGTTCGAAAGTTTAGGTTATCAGCCGCGAATGCATGAGATGCGACCTTGACGTTCGCGAGTTGCGTATGGTTTATCTAGATTGAATATGATAAACTTACCATCAAATCCTGCCGTCACGGTATTCGTTTGGTGTACTTGATAGAAGATCTCCCTGGCGAAATGAGCAGGTTCTTGTGAATGAGAGTCTTTAATGTCACCAATTATGGTTTTATCATCTTCGGTTACAACATCCATTGAGAACTGAGCTTTTACGCAGCATCCATTTACCGTTCCCATTCCATACTCTGGATACCTATTCTCGATTAGTGTATTTATGGCACGGGCATTCCAAGTGACATTTGAAGGTTCATGGCTATATGATTTCTCAAAAAGCGGATGATAAACGACATGCCGTCCCTAGAATAACAGCTGATATGACAATTAGAATTTAAGTTTTCACTTGAATTGCGCAGAAGTAAATGTAAGACGTCGTTTTAATGCTTTTTACATAATGTCGTAAACTGTTTTTATAGCCCTCTTTTTTTTAATAGTCTTAAATGCGAAATAATTCCACCTATGTATGTTGTTTGATTTGGAGTGATGTTATTTTCTATAAGTGCATCGTACAGAATTCGGTTTAGTTTAGGGTAATGATAATGACTAATTTGGGGAAATAGATGATGTGCAACATGGTTATTAAACCCTCCAAAAATAAAATTGGCAATATTACTAAATGGGTGAAAATCGTTGGAACTTTCTATTTGATTCATTACCCATGACGTATTAATATTTCCATCATTGTCGGCAGTAGGATAGTTAGCCCCATCTACATGATGTGTGATGAAGAAAGTAAATAATGTATACACAGACTGAACCATGTGCATAGAAATGAATGCTACTAATATTACCCAAACAGGCTGTTGGGAATAATAGATCGGCAACACCAAAATATAGCCAAAATAAAAAGATTTTAATACGACAAATGTTAAGTAGTATCGAGCTTTTTGCCAAGTGCTTTCTGGAGCAAATTCGCCAAGAACTAGAAAGTCTTTTAGCAATACCCAATAAAAGGAGTAGGACATGTAGGCAATTGGGGCATACAAGTATTGGTATTTATGGTACCAATTTTTGTTTCCTGATGGTGAGACCCTAATCAGGCCCGTGATTGCTAAATCCGTATCAAACTTTTCTACGTTTGGTGCGAAATGATGCGAATTTATATGTCTTTTTTTCCAAGCTTCGGGGTGCGCTCCAACCAAAGTATAAATGAACTCAAACACCATATTATCCCAAAAAGGTCTTTTAAATATGGAATTGTGACTGAGGTCATGTGCAAAATTAAAACCCATGAGAACAGCTATAAAGCCGAACAAAATAAAGTTGAGAATGAATACTGCTGGATTGGATATTGTAAAAATCAATGCATAGCTCACAATAGCAGCACTAGCATAAAACAAGCCTTTGAATAAAAAATAAAGATTTGCCTTTTTTTTATCCAAATTCATGTTGGAATTTATCTTGTGCAAAATCGAATTATACAATTCATTATGACTTTTTACATGTAGGTGTTTACCCTTCATATGTACGAGGAATAAAAGATTGCTGGCGTCCCATTTTATAGAGAAACCTATAATGTGATTTATAGGCTTGGCCGTAAGACATGTTCATGTAGTTTACATCATGCTTTCTGGCCGTATCAATAAATATTGGAAGAATATTCAGGTAATGCACATGGCTAATATTGGGCAAAATATGGTGCATGGCATGAGCATTAAATCCACCTAAGGTCCAGTTCAGAAAAGTACTGCTGGCATTGTAATCTACAGAAGTACACATTTGCAAAGTCGGCCAGCTAATGGACAACCTTCCGTCTTTATCAGGTGTTGGGTGTTGAACAAAATCAGATAAATGCGAAACCCCTAATACACCAGTAAAAATAATGGAGACCATAAAATGGTTAAGAAAGAATGCTAAGAGAATTGTACCAAAACCAAAAGGCAATAAATACCACGGCAATACTAGCATATAGCTAACGTAGATACATTTAAACAGAATGAGTTTTACAATTTCGATCGGCGGAATATTTATTGAAATAGTCCTGCTTGATTTTCTAAAAAGCATTAAAACCTCACGTATAAAAAACCAATTAATAGAATACAATAGACTTAAAACTGGTGCATAGAGATACTGATATTTATGAAATGATTTCAGGGTTTGGGTTGAAGTCATTCTAATCACGGGATTATTAAGTACGTCGATATCACTTCCTTCAATGTTTGTATAAAGATGATGCGATTCATTATGGTTTTTCCCCCAGACGTATGCATTGTTTCCTTGAAGATTGAAACTAATTGAAAATAAAAGTTTGTTCCAAAACCTACTTTTTACGGCAACACCGTGAGCTGCATCATGTGAGATGTTAAAAGCTGTCAATAAAATTGAAAGCCCCATCAGTAAATAATAAACATAAAACCCTAGAGTCGTTGTGCTAGTTATCATAAGTGAGTAAAACAACACATCGAGACCAAAATAGAGAACTATTTTAAAAACCATAATCTTGTTACCCACTTTAGGAATCTTATTTTCAGAAAAATATTGATCCGTTTTCTCTATAAGTTCTTTGTAAAAATCAGAACCTTTGTCCTGGGAAAATTTTAGTTTGTTCATTCTATATTCTTTAGGTTAAGATTAACTGAGGTTAGAAGGGTTGTTATGGGCGTAATAGAAGTTGTGATATTCGTTTCATTGTAAATGGATGTGCTACATACAAGTTAAGACAACTTTAGCGGTCATTTTATGAATTCAACATCAAGTTAGCACCATTTATAGTCCCTTAATAGCAGAACTCATAAAAAGATACTTAGTACAGTCTCATTATCGAGATGCAGAATACGAGCGATGCGGCCTTGATGTTCGCTAGTTGGGTGCGAGGCCTTAGTCGAAGGTGGTTCAAGTTTGAGTTATAGCTTAATACCCTTAGGATTGCTTTTGAGGTAGACCTCAATAAAATTACGCAGGAAACCAATGCCATACCCTTCATTCATCGTGTTAGTAGTCTGTACCGCGCGTAATGCGACAGCCAGCCCCTCGTGTCGTAAGGCAGTTAAGAACACCGCGAACATATAAAATACATAGGGTGCAAAAGGCATCGCGAACAAGCTATTGTGGAAATAGAAGATGCCCAGGACAGCGAAAATGGCCGTGAGGTAGCGGTAAAGCGTGAAAACCAACGGGAACAAGTGTGTCAATTTTAAGTTACCCGGGTGTGCCTTGGCGAGCAAGGGACGGGCGGCGCCGAAGCGGAAGACTTGGCGGCGGAACTGTTTGAGTGTGGCGCGGCGCTTGTGGTACACATGCGCCTCAGGAATGAATCTGCTGACGGCGTCTGCTTGTTGTAGGCGTAGGCTCAGCTCGACATCTTCGCCACAGACGAAGTTTTCGTCGTAGCCGCCTACCGCTCGGAAGAGCTCGGCGCTCATGCCCATGTTAAAGCCGCGTGGTTGGTAAGAAGTGAGGGTATTTTTGCCGCCGCGTATGCCTCCCGTAGTAAGGAAGCTGGTCATCGAAAAGTTGATGGCTTTTTGCAGGTCAGTAAAATCGGCAGAAGCAGCGTCGGGACCGCCGAAGAGCGTGGTGTCCGGATGGGCTTCTAGGAAGGCATCAATGGCTCGGAGGTAGCCGGGCGGGATGATGCAATCGCTATCGAGAAAGATGAAATACTGGGCCGTAGCTAAGGAGGCAGCACGGTTGCGGGCATCCGAGACGGGCAGGTATTCCTCGTAGTAAATCTGAAGCGGTAATTGGTCGAGGTATGTGGCCAATTCTGGTCTCAAGGTATCCCCGGGAGTCCCATCGCCCAAGATGATTTCAAAACCACTTTGTGGATAGTCCAGCGCTGTTAGGCTTTGGAGGAATTCAGTGACCTCGTCAGGACGTTTGAAGGTCGGCGAAATCAGAGCATACTTTGGGGAAGCGGCAGTTTGAGCCATTACTCCAGGCCAATTTTATCGTTAATGGTGTAATCGTGCTTCTTAGTGCTCTCACGCAACAACAACTCGGCAATGAACCCAACTCCGAAAAGTTGAACGCCCATGATAGTCAAAGCTAAAAGAATGTAGAAGAGCGGATTTTCAGTAATTAATCGGGCCTCTATCCCAGCACTAAGCGCCCACAGCTTGTACCCACCAAGGTAGGCCAACAAGGCGATGCTCAAGGTAAACATAAGCGTGCCGGCGGCGCCGAAAAAGTGCATAGGGCGGCGTCCAAACTTTCCCATCACTCCGAGCGTTGCCAGATCGAGGAAGCCGTTGATGAATCTATTCAACCCAAATTTAGTTGTCCCATATTTACGGGCTTGGTGTTGAACAACCTTCTCCCCGATCTTGCCAAAACCTTTGTTCTTAGCCAAAAACGGAATGTAGCGGTGCATCTCGCCGTAGACTTCAATATTATGCACCACCTCAAGGCGGTACGCCTTTAGGCCACAATTAAAGTCGTTGAGTTTAATTTTTGAAATGCGGCGTGTAGCGGCATTGAAAAGCTTTGTCGGAATGGTTTTAGTCAGCGGATCGTAACGCTTCTGCTTCCAGCCGCTCACTAAATCGTAGCCGTCATCCAAGATCATTCTGCGCAGTTCCGGAATCTCTTCTGGACTGTCTTGAAGATCTGCATCCATGGTGATGACCACCTCGCCAGAGGCTGCTTTAAACCCTTGATTCAGACCTGCACTCTTGCCTTGGTTTCTACGGAAAGAAATGGCCTTGACATTTTCATTTTTAGTGCGAAGTTCCTGGATGACCTGCCAGCTGTTATCCGTGGAGCCGTCATTGACGAATATGATTTCATAGGTATAGCCTTCGCGGTCCATAACACGAGAAATCCAATCGGTCAATTCTGGTAAACTCTCGTCTTCGTTGAATAAAGGAATGACAATACTTAAGTCCAATGCACTCATAAAAATTATACTACCGGTTCATCTTTTTTCATTGCTGCGGCGACAATGAGGCCAATCACTAAGTAATAGATACTGATGAAAGTTAAGCCCATGATTTGTGCTTTGAAACCAAACTGATCGCGCTCCTTTAATTGGGAAACGCCCTCCGAAATTTGAGATTTATCAGCACCCATTCGCTCCATGAATTGGACTGTAAACTCAATGGTTTTTTCTTCCATCATATCTTTAAAATCGGGATCTACAACATTGTACATCAATGCATTAAACAAAACGACCACGGCCGTTCCTAGGATTAAACCGATGACCGAAGTTCCCAATGCTCCCTTGAAGGAAATGAAGCCGTCTAATGACTGTTTCGCTTTAGCCACAGCGTAGATAGCTAAACCGATTGGTAAGATCCATTGGTAAAGTATACCCAACCACCAATACTTAAACAGTACAGTTGGATCCCCTAAATAACTCCATAAAAACATGAGGAGTCCTAGACCTATTACAATGAAAGCGAGCTGTTTACCCTGTGCTTTCATAATTTCAATTTCCTGTGCCATTTTGCTTTTATTTTGCGGTTCAAGCGCTTTTCGCTCACTACAAATATAGTCCAACAGAACCGATTAAAAATTGTTAAAATTCATTGGTCAAACGTCTTCAGTTGGCTTAACTTTGCAATGGGCAAGTCTTACACAACCAGCTCCTGATGAATCCCCCAGGGCGGGAACGCAGCAAGGGTAATTGGTCGTAGCGGTGTGATGTGAGTAGCTTGCCCATTTTTTGTGCCCTAAATTTTGAGGGAAAGGCGTACTTTTGCTCAGTAAATAATATAACTCACACACATGAAATTCTTCATCGACACTGCGAACCTCGCACAGATTCAAGAAGCCCAAGAGCTAGGAGTACTAGACGGGGTAACGACTAACCCATCATTGATGGCTAAAGAAGGCATTAGCGGAGACGCAAATGTGAAAGCGCACTACAAAGCCATTTGTGCAATTGTGGACGGTGATGTAAGTGCTGAAGTAATTGCCACAGATTACGAAGGGATGATTAAAGAAGGGGAAGAATTGGCTGCATTGGATGAGAAAATCGTAGTCAAAATCCCGATGATCAAAGATGGTGTGAAAGCACTGAAATACTTCTCTGACAAAGGCATCAAGACCAACTGTACGCTGATCTTCTCTGCAGGCCAAGCACTGATGGCGGCAAAAGCTGGCGCAACTTACGTGAGTCCATTTATTGGACGTTTGGATGATATCTCGACGGACGGTTTGGATTTGATCGAAAGCATTCGCATCATTTTTGACAACTACGACTTTGGTACAGAAATTCTTGCAGCTTCGGTACGTCACCCGATGCATATCATTCAATGTGCTGAGATCGGTGCAGACGTGATGACTGGACCTTTAAGCGCAATGGAGGCTTTATTGAAGCACCCCCTTACAGATATAGGTTTGGCGAAGTTTTTGGCGGATCACGCAAAAGCAAACGGCTAATACCTATTCGTAACTTATAGTTTTAGGGAAGCCTCGCCTACCGCGGGGCTTTTTTGTACCTTATAAAAAATTGAAAAGGCTGTGATTTATTCCATTTATCCTGAAAGCATTAACGCAGAGACCATCGATGAATGTGTAGCGCGTTTTAAGCGGGGTGAAATTGCCATCATCCCTACGGATAGCGTGTATGCTGTTGCCGGAGATTTTCAGCATCCGTTGGCACTGGAAAAACTGGCTAAAATCAAAAAGGAATCAGTCAAAGCGTCTGAATTTTCATTTCTCTTTACCAACCTAAGCCAGGTATCCGAATATACTCAAAGCGTAGATGGCGGAACTTTTAAACTTCTAAAACGCTGCTTTCCAGGGCCATACACCATGGTATTGGAAGCGAACATTGCATTGGCACGAAAGCTCGGACAAAAGCGTAAAACCATCGGTATTCGAATACCTGATCACCCTATTGTGATGGCTTTGTGCGAAACTTTAGGTCGTCCTTTGGCATCCGCGTCCTTGCACCACGACGATGAAATTATTCAATACCCTACTGATCCGGATGAAATCGCTGCGACCTATGCGCATCTCGCTGATTTTATGATAGACGGTGGTTGGGGTGATAATGTTCCCTCAACGGTTATTGACCTCAGTGGAGCAATACCTGTACTGCTTAGAGCCGGAAAAGGCGATCCGGATGTGATTTAATAAAAGACTGCAGCTTTAATCGGTCCAATTTCCCGTTCTCCAACAGTGGCCATTCTGCGACAACACAAGCTTCCTTTGGAAGCGCTGTTCCCTCCCAAAGACGCAATGCCCTTTTGAGGTCTTCAACATCCTCCATTCTGCGTACTACCATAACCGGCACTTGACCATAACGTTCGTGTTCCCTTGAGCTCATGACTGTTTGAATACCATGGGAATCACAAACAGACTCGAATTTTTCCGGGTGAAGTTTGATTCCCCCAGAATTGATCACATCATCCAATCGACCTTCGAAGTTGAATCGTTTCTTATCAAGCAACCGCACACGATCCTGAGTTTGTAGCTTAGAAATCTCTAGATGCGGCGCAGAAATACATAGGCATTCATCAACATTTATAGAAAATTCCGTCGCCCCTACTGCAGTATAAATGGTACTCCCCAATGGACGAAGAGCAACATGAGAAGCCGTTTCTGTCATTCCATATCCCAAATAAACCCCGTGATAAGTGGCGCTATCGTACCGAGAAGCCAGTGCACTCCCCCCTAACAGTACTGTTTTCACCTTAAGTTGCTTTCCAGCTTCTTGTATTGCAACAAACTGGGCGGGAGTCATTGGAACAAAGTCGAGTCCTTCCGGAACATTTGGCAACGCCCGAGGCTCACACAAATGCAAAGTAAGTTGACCTACATATGCGCGAACGACCATCATAAAGCCACCAATATATTTTGCCGGTAATACCAATGCCGCCGAAGAACCGGGAACCAATCCAAAGGCATTCAATGTGGCACGAGCCGATCCGTAGATCATAGCACGCGATAAAGCCAACGTCTTCGGGCTACCCGTTGAACCGCTGGTCTGTAACGTCCATTCCGATTGCTGACTTAAACAAAATCTTAAAGCACTTTGAACAGGAGCAATATGTACAGGAACACCCTGTAAATCAAGGAGCTCGGCAGCAGAATAACTCCGGTTGTTCCAAACAAAAAATGATTTATTTTCGGACATGTATTTTCGGGTACAGTTTTTGTTTCAACGTGTGCGCAATGAACAAGTTCAAAACAGCAGCAATATACATCAGCCTCATGGTATTCTCTTTCAGCGTTTACGCTGCGGGTGAGGTTGAATATGTATGGCTTACTGTTAGTAATGCAATGAGTGGCGAACCCATCGAAGGGGTTAGCATAACTGTGGATCAAGCCTATATTGGGGAGACCGGTCCTTTAGGACGAATTCTTATACCAGAAGGCACACCAGGTCAACTTATCGCACTTTACCATACCAGCTACGCGGCAGGCTATTATTCCAGGAAGGAACTTCAGGAACGGAACTACGAGGTTTTATTGCGAGAAAGTGTACTGAATATTCAGGAAGTCGTAATTCGGGCGAATCGAATGGAGCAACAGTACCAAAAAACCGCACGAGAAGTTAGAAGCATTGATGCTAAACAATTAGACCAGCAGTTTCAAGCGAATACAGCAGATGCGCTCGCCATCGATCCTAATGTTTTCATTCAAAAATCACAAGCTGGCGGGGGTTCGCCCATGATTCGAGGCATGAGTACATCCCGAGTGCTCGTCCTGGTCGACGGTATAAGAATGAATAACGCAATCTTTAGATCTGGAAATGTACACAACGTAATCTCCGTAGATGAAGAGAGTGTTTCAAATATGGAAATTAGCTTAGGTCCTGGAAGCGTTTTACACGGTAGCGATGCATTAGGGGGTGTAATGCACATCAACACCTTCGATGCTCACTTTGGTGATTCTACAGAAATTTTACAAAGTTTAGTTTTTACTTTGAGCAGCCAAAATGCGCAACTATCGAGAAGACCTAATTTTCGAATCAACTATGGCGGTCTGAATTGGGCGGGAATGACTTCGCTAACCTATACGCAATACCACGATATACGAATGGGCCAGCGAATTCTGCCATGGACACCTGCTTCACATCTAAGTAATACGCAACTCACCTGTTTACCTACTACCATTGGCAGTATAGATACCCTCCGGACACCAGAAGACAAACGGATTCAGTACAACACCTCCTACGAGAAGCGCAACATAGTGCAAAAATTCAAGGTCCGTATTGCGGAACGCACCACTTTTAAATCCGGCTTACATCTCGGTTTGACGGGTGACGTAAATCGCTATGATCGATTCACAGAAATGATGAACGGAAGACCTAAATATGCACAATGGAAGTACGGTCCACAGGCATGGATAATGAGTTATTTATCCATCGAAAATAGAGATCAGACCGCCATAAGCGATTGGATGAAATTCACCTTATCAGGCCAGTACTTCGAAGAAAGCCGTGATACAAGAAAATTTAAAGCCCCGGTAGGAAGATATCAACGCGAACAGGTGTATATAAACCAGATGAATTTTGACGCTAGCAAGAAAATTTCAAATAAGAGCACGGTCCTATACGGAGCCGAATTTATCGGAAATAATCTCACTAGTACTGCCTTCCATTACCATTACATGAATACGGATTCGACCTGGGAAGCACAATCCCGATATGCCAATGGGAGCCATTGGATTAGCGGATCTTTTTTCGCGCATTACGATACAGATTTGAGCAAGCATGTTGCCTTTAGTGCAGGATCCAGGATCAACGGAATAAGTATGTACACGCCTATTTCTTTTCGTGGGTTCAATGAAGACGCGCGTTTAAAATTTCTAGCTCCTAGTGCGGAGATAGGAGTTACTTACCACAAACCTACATTTAAGTATTTTCTGAATTTAAGTTCTGGTTTCCGTGCGCCGAACATTGATGACGCGAGCAAGGTATTCGATTCCCAGCCTGGTGCTGTGATTGTCCCTAATAGCAATCTACGAGAAGAACGGCTGTACAGTGCAGAATTAGGCGCAAAGCAAAAGCTCGGAAAATTATGGGTCGTCGATGCCAGCTTTTATTACAGCTACCTTGATAATGCCTTAGAACGTGCTCCATACACGTTTATGGGAAGTGATAGTATAAATTTCGACGGAGAATTATCCCAAGTTCTTGCCGTTCAAAATCTAAATTATGCTTGGATCTGGGGCTATCAGTTTGGCGTTCGTACGGATATATCAGAGAACTTAAATTGGATGATTCACTGGGCGCATCCTTTTGGCAAAGACAGCCAGGGCTATACGCTGCGCCACGTTTCCCCTTTTAACGCAACTTCAAACTTTTCCTTTCATAAAAATAAGTGGCGTAGCAATCTAATCTTACGCTACAACGGCGCTGTAGATGCCCAAAACATGCCATTCAGCGAACGTTCTAAAACACATATGTATGCACTCAACGATAATGGGGAGGTATACACGCCGGCATGGTATACCATTAATCTCCATGCATCCTATGTATTCAACAAGAACATCTTAGTTCGTGGCGGTATAGACAACATCATGGACGTGCAATACCGCAGTTACGCCAGTGGCATTGTCGCACCTGGCCGTTCACTCTTTATTTCTTTAAGAGGCTCTATTTAAATGGAGTGAACGAATCCGGGAACGACCAAAGTTTCTGGACATCACCTACAGTCCATAATTCACCGTTTTTAACTTTTAAGGGCCCAGGAATGTTATTGGTATACAAACTGCCTGTTCCTAATCCTTGCGGCAAGTGCAATTGCTTTGTGGCCGTCCATTGCGCAATGGCATTCATACCCACAGTGCTCTCTAAAGCAGAGGTTGCCCACCAAGCTATACCGCGCGCATCAGCACAATCAATCCATTCGTCCGCACCGTGCCATCCCCCTATAAAACTAGGCTTCAAGATAATGTATTGCGGTCGCACAACATCCAGCAGGAGCTCTTTCTCAACTGTACTAAAAATACCAATGAGACTCTCGTCTAAAGCTATAGGTACAGGCGACGAAGCACATATCTCTGCTAAACCTTCTCGGTCCGTTGGAGGAAGCGGCTGCTCAATACTGTGTACTTCTAGCGCAGCCAATTCATGAACTACTGATACTATGGATGATCGATCGAAGGCACCATTCGCATCTACACGTAAAATCAATTCGCTCGCAGAAAAGCGTTCACGAATACCTTTCAGCAAAGTCAATTCATCCTCCCAAGAAATGGCACCGACTTTCATTTTTAAGGTCTTAAATCCCTCTTCTAATCTGCGTTGTATTTGATCGAGCATGAATTCCTTTGACCCCATCCAGATCAAGCCGTTTATCGACTGTCCATGGTCGCCTCGGCTAAAGGGCGTCTCAAAGTGGTGAAAACCATGCTGTAAATGACTAAAGGCTTGCTCTAATGCGAATTGGATGCTGGGAAAAGTGCGGTTACGAGTATACAATTCCTCCAAACCCAGATGAATATTTTCCGCAGTCCAAGCCAATTGACCTTCCAGTTCCGGGACATCATCGACACTCAAACCGCGTAACATTCCTACCTCACCCAATCCAATCCCGAATGGTGACGCAGCATCCTCGATACGCAAAAAGAAACTCTCTTTCGTACGCAGAATACCGCGCGAAGTCCCAGCGGGTTGCTTGAAATTAAGAAGGTAAGGACGTACGGTTGCTTTCATGGCTTACCTAGAAGTTAAGTGCTAAAGCTGTTCCAAGGCAGTAGACCAAAGTCATCAGCGCCATTGGTTTAAGCAAGGTGTCCAATGCTACTGAATCTCTTGCTCGAGCAAACCGAATAAAGACTACCCGGGAGAGTATGACTCCGAAGGCTATGTGGAAAATGAGTAAATATTGATTCCCGTCTAATGCGGCCCAATACAAGGCAAAGAATAAGCTCAATATATTACCAATCATCAAAAGCGCTTTAAAGTATCCCCTTCCCCATTGGTACCCGAACCGTACTACCAGAGTTCGCTTTCCAGCTACAGCATCCGTTTCAATATCTCTAAGGTTGTTTAAAGTAAGTACTGCCGCACTGTAAGCACCAGCAACCAAAGCTGGAAAAAGGAAGCTCCAGTGCAACGAGCCGTATAAACTTGCGGACCCTAGAACCCCAACCAAACCAAAAAATAAAAAGACAAAAAAATCACCTCCACCCCAGTATGCATAGGGCTTTGGACCCATAGTATAGGACTTAGCAGCCAACACTGCAGCAACATTCAATAAAGAAAAGAGTACTAAGAGTAGAATGCGTTCTTGAAACGCTAAAAAGCTTAATCCACCACCTCCGAACAGAGCCAATACGGTCCACAAATTAACGGCGCGCTTCATTTGATCTGCAGTAATTAAACCGCTAGCTATCGCACGTTTTTCACCAGTACGATGGTCGTCTGTGCCGCGGAGGCCATCGCCCAGGTCATTGGCATAGTTCGACAATATTTGATAGGCACCGGCAGTAAATACCGCAAGTATAAAAATGCCCCAATGCACGTATTCATTGATTTTATAGGCCAAACCGGTTCCTAAGGCAATGACCGCGAAAGCTAGAGGTAAGGTGCGCAGCCGCGCTGCTTGAATCCAGATATGAAATGGTACCATACTATTGTAACGCAACAAGCGCCGCTAAGTTGGCATGCTGCTCCGTTTTACTATCAATTATTTTCGGAGCAACAGCCGTGTCCAATGCTGCTACTAGTGCTGCTACTGAAGAAACTGCTTCATAGTCCACACCAAAGGCCGATGCAATTCCTTCAAGATTTACGTGTTGTGCATTGGCAAAAACGCGTTGTGCAGTCGACCCAGTACTGGCCGTTCCAGGGAGCCAATCGAATATGCCGCCTACCCCGTTATTGAGTACACATACTACCAAATTCTGAGGAATTTTTTGTCCATAGAATCCATTGTGATCGTATAAAAAACTTTGATCACCGATGATTAAAATATGCCTGCGGTCAGGATCTGCCAATGCCGCACCGACAGCCGTACTCAAACTGCCGTCAATACCAGCCACCCCTCTATTTCCATACAGTTGTACGGCTTTTGGAAAGTAATTGAAATAACGTACGATGGAACTGTTGCCTAGATGCAGTACGTCCGTTGTATTTAATTTCGAAACCACACTTTGAAACGCCGCGGCGTCAGACCACGGCAAGGGTTTCGAAACCGTTGCCACAGCTGGTATTCTAATGAATTCCGAGGCGGATTTCCAAACTGCAAGTGCATTCGGAGCCATCCTTAAGTGCAGCACCTCTGCGTCTAAAACATCCCAACATTGGAAGATATCGATGTGCACATGCTTTTTAATTCCCAGCGCTCGTAAATGCTGCTTGGGCTTTTTGTTAATCCACTGCCCACCAATACTCAATATTGCATCAGGTTCAAGATCGAGCAACGCTTCCATAGGTACCGCCTGTGGATGGTCCAGCACACCACTCATAGGGTCCGCAAAAAGCGTCCAAGCGACGCCTTCCTCGAGCAGCGTGCGTAATTGTGCACTTTCTTGAGGCAGTAATTGGCCAGCAATAACAGCTACGGATTTACAATCTGAAAAAGAAGGAACCGGCTGATTATCCGGTATTCCATGGAATTCCATTACATCGTCTGAAAAGACCATCTCCACTGGCTCAGGATCCAATTCTTGGGCATATAACGGCTCATCAAAAGCAAGATTAATATGAATTGGACGCATTTCGACATGCTGCGCATTCAGTGCATAGGCCAATAGTGACACTACTTCCGAGGCGGAAGAATCTTCTTCAATATGCACGCTAGCAGCGACATGCGGCTCATAAAAGTCGCGTTGAACACAAGTCTGACCCTCACCTTTATTGATGCGCTCCTCCGGTCGATCGGCACTGAGGACAATCAACGGTACGTGAGCATAATACGCTTCTAAAACGGCAGGATAATAATTTGCTAAGGCGCTGCCTGAGGTACAGCAAACCGCAACCGGTGAACCAGTCACGAGACTTCTTCCCAGTGCATTAAAGGCTGCGCTGCGCTCATCACCGAGCACTTCCAGCGTAAAAGACCCTAAGGCTTCGGCAGCAATGACCAATGGGGCATTTCGCGAACCAGGAGAAAACACAATAGTCTTCACCCCTGCCTGCGCAAGCGCTTGTAATGTCCAGTGTGCCGTGTGCTTTGTTGTTGTCATTTGAATTGTACAGCGTCCTTGAGAGCAGAGATTTTATACTCTGTCTCCATCCACTCATTCAAAGGTACGCTGTCCTTAGTAATTCCTCCTCCTGCATAAAAAGTAATGCCCGATTCTGACCACTGCATGGTTCGGAGCAGCACTGTGGCATGCAAACCACCGGTCATGAAGGCCAAATAGCCTGTGTACAAGCCGCGGTCGTATTGTTCCACTTCCGCAATCACTTCACGTGCAGGTACCGTGGGTGTACCACAAATAGCGGGTGTTGGGTGCAATGCTTCGAGAATAGCAACCGGGGGGGCATTCGATGCATCGGTTTCTACCCAAGTCAATAAATGTTCCACAGGCCCTGCGTGCAAAGTTTCTTCTGGCTGACTTCGGACATGCCCACCAAAAGCGGTGAGGGTTTTCTGAATCTCTGTAGTAACAAAATTTTGTTCTTCGCGCTCTTTATCGCCCCAGTCAGAAGCCCCAGATAACCGAGTCCCTGCGAGCGACATAGAACGGTATCCGTCCTTGATCTCTTCGAAGAGCACCTCAGGAGAAGCGCCCATCCAATGACCGTATTCGGGGTGTTTGAGAGCAAATACAGTGCAGTTTGGATACCGTTTTTCGAGCTCAGCAAATGTCCTTTGAGCATCTGCACGAGTTGTGTTCAAATGAGAAGGACGGCTGAGTACTACCTTGCTCACCTGTCGTTGCTGAATGCGTGAGATGATCTTTGTTATCTGTTGCTGGTAAGCGGCGGTGTTACTTTGAGTAGGTACATTGAGGCTTGTCGTTGCAAAATCGGACCAAAAAAGAGTCTCATCCAGCGCTGATTCTTCCTTGAATCCGCGTAAATCACCATGAAAACCGCGCAATAACACCATCGCACGAGCAACATCCGTCTCCACGTATTTTGAGGCCACTTTTGGCCTTCCTGGTATGCGGGCCAATACTTCAAGCATTATTTACGTGCTTTTATAAAGTTGAGCAATTTCACCATGGAAATCAATTCACCTTGTTCATTTTCAATACGAATTTGAAAAAGATGCGAGCTCCTTCCCCTGTGGACACATGTTGCCGTAGCAATAAGCATTCCTGTGCGGGCACTCTTTAAATGATTGGCACTGATTTCGGCACCTACAGCGGCCTCCTTAGCAGGATCGATTAGTAATTGAGAGGCTGCAGAGCCCACACTTTCTGCCAAGGCTACTGTTGCGCCTCCATGTAATATACGCATGGGCTGGTATACTCTTGAATCTACTGGCATCGTTGCTACCAACGTACCTTCACCTGGATCCACGTCGACGTAAGTGATACCCAAGGTTTCCATCAAGGTATCCTTGCAGAGGTCATTAAATTTTTTAAGTATGGCGGCCTTGTTTGGGGTATGCTCCATGAGATCAGTAATACACGGCTAAAGTACAAGAATAAAATAGGAGTAAAAAAACCGCACAAGCCCCTCTAAACCCTATTTTTGCACCTCATCTTATAATTGTAGATAAGCACATGATTACAATCACCTTCCCAGATGGGAACCAACGCAGTTACGAATCTGGCTCTACTGCCATGGACGTAGCAAAAAGTATCTCTCACGGTCTTGCACGTAATATTCTTTCAGGAAGCTTTGATGGCCAAACCATCGAACTTAATGACCCGTTGACTACTGACGGTACATTGCAGTTTTTCACCTGGAACGATGCCTCGGGGAAGGAAGCGTTTTGGCACAGTTCAGCGCACGTACTAGCACAGGCCATTGTACACTTCTACCCTGCTGCAAAATTAACCATAGGACCGGCCATTGAAAAAGGCTTCTATTACGATGTTGACTTTGGTGAGGAAACTATAGGTGAAAAGGATTTCGAGAAAATTGAGAAGCAAATGCTGGAATTTGCCCGTGCAAAATCGGAAT
>Ga0233395_1000037_pt1 | contig 71596 bp, 64 predicted proteins | sample 27DmetaG_FD_186029 | JGI IMG/M metagenome (GOLD analysis project Ga0233395, IMG submission 186029) | Seawater microbial communities from Monterey Bay, California, United States - 27D | ecosystem: Environmental > Aquatic > Marine > Coastal | place: USA: California | collected 2016-10-12 | reverse complement strand
TGATCCAATCATTTTCGGACATGCCGTCAAGGCTTTCCTCGCCCCTGTGTTCGAAGCCCATGGCCCAGCGCTCGCTCAGCTCGGCGTGAACGCCAATTTCGGCTTGGGTGATTTGCTCGAACGCGTAAAGGACAACGCCGAAATTCTCGCCGATATCAGCAGCTGCATCGCCGCACGCCCACCAATGTATATGGTCGACAGCGAAAAGGGCATTAGCAATCTGCATGTTTCCTCCGATGTGATTATCGACGCCTCCATGCCTGCGCTTATCCGCGCAGGCGGCAAAGGCTGGGGCCCAGATGGCCAGGAGGCAGACACAAATTGCGTCATCCCCGACAATTCCTATGCCCCGGTCTACGATGAGACCATCACCTTCTTTAAGCAAAACGGCAAGTTGAACCCAGCAACCGCTGGCACTGTGCAAAATGTCGGCCTAATGGCTCAAAAAGCCGAAGAATACGGCTCACACCCCACAACCTTTGAAATCCCGCAGGCCGGAACGGTCAAAATGATCTTGGCGGATGGAACGGTATTGCACGAACATGTCGTCGAGGCCGGTGATATTTGGCGTTCAGCCTCAACCAAAAAAGCACCGATCGAAGATTGGGTGAGTCTGGCGATTGCGCGTCAAAAAGCAGAGAATTGCAATGCGATTTTCTGGCTTGACGCCGGGCGTGCCCATGACGCGGAATTAATCGCCTATGTCAAACCACTTCTGGACGCCAAGGGTGTGGCAGATAAATTTGACATCATGACCCCGCGCGAGGCCACCAGAACCTCGCTTGAAATCATCACGAAGGGCGAAAACTCCATTGCCATCACGGGCAATGTTTTGCGTGACTATCTCACCGATCTGTTCCCGATCTTGGAACTGGCGACATCGGCAAAAATGCTATCGGTTGTAAAGCTGATGAACGGCGGCGGACTGTTTGAAACCGGCGCAGGCGGCTCTGCGCCCAAACACGTGCAACAGCTCAACGAAGAGAACCATTTGCGCTGGGACAGTCTGGGAGAATTCTGCGCCTTGGGCGAAAGCTTGACCTTCCTTGCTGAGGTGAAAAACAACAGCAAGGCCCGCGTTTTAGGGCAAGCCGTGGATGCAGCAACCCAGTCCATTTTGGACGAAGCCCGCTCGCCCTCCCGCAAGGTCGGTGAACCTGACAATCGCAACAGCCATTATTGGTTCGCGCGCTATTGGGCCAATGCGCTTGCGAAACAAAACGGTGACGCCGAGCTCACGGCCTATTTCGCGCCAATCGCGAAAGCTCTGACCGACGGAGAGGATGCCATATTGGCAGAGCTTGCAGCGGTTCAAGGTGCCGCGGCGGATCTTGGCGGTTATTATCGGACAGATGCTGATAGAACCGCTGCGGTGATGCGTCCTTCTGCAACTTTAAACGCAATTATCGCCTAAATTGCCAAGGCCTTTCGAGCGGGGCCTGCGTCCCGCTCGTCAGCCCCTCAATCTGCCCCATCATCGTCGGTGACCCCAGCGGCCGGCGGTCGCAACTTGCGGCACTTGTCCGAACAATACTGCACCTCGTTCCAAGTCTTCGCCCATTTCTTGCGCCATACATAGGGCCGCGCACAGGTCCGGCAGATCTTCGAGGGCAGATCAGATTTTTTCCGCATTTTCATTTGTAATATGCGCGCCGGCTGCCAAAATCATGCACCCTTTTGCGCCAGGCTCGGTAGCTGCCCGCTTTTAACGACTTACGCATCAACAGCTTCACCTCTGCCTCGCGCAGCCCGTGTAGGTTTCGGATATCAGAAAAAGACACATGATCAGACAGGGCCATCTCAATGACCTCGCTGATGTCCTGTTCACTCAGAATCTTAGATGGGGCGCTCACGGTGTTTTAGTCCTCGTGCTTCACATGAGACTTTAAACTAAGTTTCGCGAGACCAAAGAAAAGCCCAAGCGCAAAAGACTTTAGGATTTCCACATCCCGCGAAGCCTATGAAACCGCAGGGAATTTAAAGTATTCCATTGTATTCCTTTACTTTTTAAGACTCGCCATTAGTTTATGAGCGAATAGTAACAGTACAAAGGTAACAGCATGACAGCTCAAAACACGCATCGCCTCGACAACACTGAAATTGACCGCATTGCTGCGGTTATGAATGACCGCTTGAAACTTCTGACATTCAAAAGCCGGAATTCGGATAAAGCCTCGATGATAAAACATATCAATTCTGAGGTCTGCGAGATCAGCGTGCTTCTTGGCAAGCTTGATGCGCAAAAACAGGTCAGCCTGTAACGCCACATGTTTTGGGCACGACCCCACAAGAGGACATCACATGACAAAACCAAATGATACGTTCACCCTATCGGTTCGCGACTTGGAAATCATAGAAGAGGCGCTTGGCGCAAAAGTTTCACGCCGGTCCCAGCGCATGATGGAGGCCGCAAGATCTGCGGACACATCTTTTCCTGACGAGGTTAAATCCGAGATCACCGAATTGCGCGACTTACTGGGAAGATTGTGGAACCAAAAAACTTTCTATCGCCCAACTGACCGCTTCGTTGGTGGCGGCTGAACACGCACTGGCGCGCCGGCACGCGGCGGCCAAATTCTGGATCGGGCCCGCAAAAGCGATCTGTCAACTCAGCGTCGCGAGATCCGACAAGATAGGGCAACTGGGCCGGTCATCCCCGGAGCAGGCTTCTATCAAATGCGATAGAGTGCTCCGCATGGCCTGCAATTCTTTGACCTTGGCCTCTATGCACATCAAATGTTCCTGCGCAATTTTCTTCACATCGGCACTCGCCCGCGTGTCATTTTCGTATAATTGCAGCAAAGCCCGGCAATCTTCGATAGAGAAGCCCAAAGACCGCGCTCGGCCAAGGAACGTCAATTTATGCACATCGCTCTCGCGAAAGATGCGATATCCGTTGGTGCTGCGCTTGGGCTTAATTAGGCCAATTTCTTCATAGTAGCGAATGGTTTTGATCGGCAATTCCGCCATTTTTGCCACTTCACCGATATTCAAATCGCGCCCCTCCGCCTGACCTATCTCTCATCAGCTCGCTCGAACATAACGCAGCCGCAGCGCATTGGCCAAAACAAAAACGGACGACAGCGCCATAGCCGCTGCGGCAAGGATGGGCGAAAGCAATATGCCAAAGGCGGGATATAAAACGCCAGCCGCCACTGGGATCAAAGCCACATTATACCCAAAAGCCCAAAATAGATTTTGTTTGATATTGCGCAGGGTCAGTCGAGACATCTCAATCGCGTTGACCACCCCCAAAAGATCACCTGACATTAAAACAACACCCGCACTCTCCACAGCCACATCTATACCCGTACCCAGCGCAATGCCAATGTCTGCCGCGGCCAGCGCCGGTGCATCATTGATGCCATCCCCCACGAAAGCCAAATGGCTGGACTTCGCTTTCAGCTCCGCCAAGACGCGGCTTTTGTCAGCCGGCAGCAACTCTGCATGGACCTGATCCATGCCCAAATCTTCGGCAATCTGCTGCGCCGCCTCGCAACGATCGCCGGTCAACATGACGACGGTGATCCCGGCCGCTTTGAGGCGTGCGATCGCCCCAGGCGTCGACGGCTTCACAGCGTCGGACACGCCCGCAAGCGCAATCACCTGCCCTGCGCACGCCGCGAATATCACCGATTTCCCCTGACGGGCCAAAGCCTCTGCCGACGCATGATAACCCGTCACATCAATCCCGGATGCCTGCATGAAGCGTCCTGTGCCAAGGAACACCTCCGCGCCGGCAACTTGGGCCGAAAGGCCAAGACCTGCAAAGGTTTGACCGCCCTCGATCGGGAGTAAATCCAGCCCCTCTTCTGCCGCGGCCGCCACTATTGCGCGGGCAATCGGATGATCTGAGCCTTGCTCCACGCTGGCCATCACCTGCAGGACCGCATGGCGCTCCAGCACATCTGACACATTGAGATCTGTCAACACAGGCTGGCCAAGGGTCAAAGTACCAGTCTTGTCAAAAGCGACCGTATCAACCCCTGCCAAGAGCTGCAAAGCATCCCCTTTACGAAATAAGACACCCAGTTCAGCCGCGCGGCCTGTGCCCACCATGATTGAGGTCGGTGTTGCCAATCCCATCGCACAGGGGCAGGCGATAATCAGAACACAGACTCCAGCCACCAGCGCATAGGGCAGCGCCGGTTCCGGCCCCCAAATCATCCAAACCGTGACCGTGGCGAAAGCCAAGGTCAAAACCATGGGCACGAACCACAGCGTCAGGCGATCAACCAATGCCTTGATGGGCAATTTCGCGCCCTGCGCTTGCTCCACCAGCTGGATGATTTGCGACAATGTTGTATCCTGACCAACGCGGCGCGCCTCATAGATCACATGCCCCATGCCGTTGACTGTGCCGGCGGTGAGCGCCGCACCCGAGGACTTCTCCACCGGTCGCGGCTCGCCGGTAATCATGCTTTCATCTATGTAGCTTGTGCCCTCATGCACCATGCCATCCACCGCCACGCGCTCACCGGGGCGCAAACTCAAGATATCCCCTACAACAATGTCTTCAATCGGAGCTTCCACAAACTCCCCAGCCCTGCGCAGCTGCGCAGTTTTCACGCGCAGGCCCAAAAGACTTTGAATGGCCCTTCCCGTGCGCCCTTTGGCACGGTTTTCAAGATCGCGCCCGAACAGGATCAAGACGACAATCAGACTCGCAGGTTCATAGTAAACGCCCGAAACCCCCTCTGGTAAAACCTGCGGCAAAAAGGTGGCGATGAGTGAAAAGGCATAGGCCGCACCGGTGCCCAGCGCCACCAGGGAGTTCATATCAGGCGCCCCGCGCCAAAGCACCGGAAATCCGCGGCGGTAAAATTCCCAACCTGGCCCAAAGAGCACAGCTGTCGCAAAGATGCATTGAATGATCCAATTGGTCTTTTGGCCGATCACAGCCGCAATCAACGTATCAAAGCCCGGCAGAACATGGACACCCATGCCAAGTATAATCACCGGTGCAGCCAGACATGCGGCAAGCCGGCTACGCCGGCCATAGGCTTCGGCGAGCTGTTGTTTGCGCGCCTGCACTTGGCCGTGATTGTCTTCGGAATGCACTTGCGCCGCATAGCCGGCCGCGGTGGACGCGGTGAGAAAATCGGCGCGGCTGGCCTGATCTGGCGCAAAGGTCACCTGCGCCGTCTCAGTGGCAAGATTCACATCCACCGCCAAAACGCCAGGCAATTGACGCAGGGCCTTATCCACCCGCCCCACACATGATGCGCAGCTCATATTACTCACAGACATCACAAATGTATCAGGCGCGCGCATAAATCTCTCCTAGCCCCGCCCCTTCTAAAGCCTCCACCAACTGGAGGGTCAAGCGAAACCTACAGGCCAGCCGATACCAACAGTTACGCGCTACTGCGCGGTCCATCCTCCATCAATGGGAATGCTTGTGCCTGTAACATTATGGGCAATCGGCGCGCAGAGCCAAACCGCCAAAGCACCAATTTCCGAAGGATCGGCGGTGCGCGCGGAGGGTTGTTTCTCAGCCACCAGTTCCGCCTTTCCTGCCGCCCGGTCACCACCATATTTGTCAGCCCGCGCCATGATCTGCGGTTCAATCAAGGGGGTATCGGTCCAGCCGGGGCAAATACAATTGACCGTCACCCCACCCGTCTCGGCACTGCCCACAGCCGCATATTCCAGCGCAGCCACTTTCGAAAGGCCGACCAAACCAAATTTTGCCGCCACATAGGGTGCTTTTTCCTTGGAGGCCACCAAACCATGTACGGATGCAATATTAATCACACGGCCATAGCCACGCCGCGCCATGTTCGGCAAAGCGAGGCGCATCGTATGCAGAGCACCAGAGAGATTAACCGCAATAATCGCGTCCCAGGTCTCGCGGGTCAAACCTTCCAAGCTGACGGTGCGTTGGATACCCGCATTATTGACCAAAATGTCCAGGGGGCCCCAGTCCTCCACATCGGAGATCAAAGTTTCAATGGCATCGGGATCGCGCATATCACCTTCAAAAAAGCGCACGTCACCTGCGCCAGCCGCACAGATGATCCCCGTGGCCTCGGCAATTTGAGTCTTATCTGCCAGCCCATGCAGCGCAATCCGCGCGCCTTGCTGGGCCAAAGCGGTCGCAATAGCCAGCCCAATGCCCTGAACGGAACCTGTGACCAGCGCCACCCGTCCTTTAAGATCGTTAGTCATGACCGCCTCCATTTCCCAAAATAGCCCGAAGTTTTGTTTTCAAGATTTTTCCATAATTGTTTTTTGGCAGCTCTGTCACAAAGCGATAATCCTTGGGCCGCTTGAACCTTGCGATATGCGCAATGCAATGTGCATCAAGCTCTGCGCAGGTTACCGTTTTTCCAGCTACCGGCACAACGAAAGCCACCACCGCCTCGCCCCAATCAGCCTCTTGGCGCCCGACCACGGCCGCCTGTGCCACATTTTCATGCGCCAGAAGGACTTCTTCGACCTCACGCGGATAAATATTCGAGCCACCAGAGATGATCATATCCTTCGAACGATCATGCAGGGTGACAAATCCATCCGCATCCATAGCCCCCATATCGCCAGTCCAGAGCCAACCATCCCTTATTGTCTTGGCGGTGGCTTGCGGGTTTTGCCAATAGCCGCGCATCACGATGCTGCCAGATACCAAAATTTCGCCAATTTCCCCAGTCGGCAGGGTTGCCCCCGCCGCATCGGCGATCCGCACCAAAACAGGGCTCTGTGCAACACCGACCGAGCCCAACCGAGCCTTCCAATTGGCATGGCTCCGGTCACTGACAAATTCGCGCCGCAGGGCGGTAATGCCCATAGGGCACTCTCCTTGGCCATAGATTTGCACAAATTTATCGCCCAGAACGTCGACAGCCTCCATAATGTCAGCCACATACATGGGACCACCGGCGTAGGTAATGGTCTTGAGACCCTCGCCCCGCCTGCCAGAGGCACGGGCCTGCGCCACCAGACGCTTGACCATCGTGGGGGCCGCAAACATCGAGATGTGACCAATGCGCGGCGCCATTTGCAAGATTTCTTCCGCGTCAAAACCATGGCTGTCGGGCACAACATGCCGCGCGCCTTTGATCACATGCATGAAATTATAGATCCCCGCCCCATGCGACATCGGCGCGGCATATAGGATGGCATCCTGCGGCTGGACCTCATCTACATCACTGAAATAGGCAAGCGCCATCGCGGTGATATTGCCAGCGGTAATCATCACCCCCTTGGGCCGTCCCGTTGTACCGGACGTGTAAAACAGCCAGAGCAGCTCATCAGCGCCGATCTGCTCTGGCGCGGCCTGCGGGTTTTGCTGACGCAGCTGCGCATAAATGGCGCCCTGCACATCAAGCAGATTTTTCAGACAGGCCGGCGCGACCTCTTGCAATGCGCACTCAGTATGGTCGCTGACAAAAGCCAACTTCGCCTGCGCATCCGCGATGATCCAAGCGGCCTCCTTGGCATGCAATTTAGCATTGATCGGCACGGCCACGGCGCCCAAGAACCAAATCGCATAAAGCGCTTCGAGATATTCGGTGCAATTGCTCATAAACACCGCAACCCTGTCGCCCTTGCGGACGCCATATTGCGCATGCAACCCACTGGCTAAGGCCGCCACCCGATCCAAAAATTCCGCATAATTCGCCTCAAGCTGCGTGCCCTTGAACAAGGCCGGCGCTTGCGGGGCCAGCGCGGCGGTGCGTATAAGCCATTGCGCCGGGTTCATGGGTGAACCACTTGGAAAATTATCAGTGTCAGAGCGTCTTGCAACTCACGCCTCCGTTGCTTGGGGGCCGAAACTGGCCATGACTCCACGCAGCTCAGCCAAGCCGCGCATGCGTCCAATCAGCGGATAGCCCGGCGTGCTATGACCACCAAGATCGCTGAGCAACTCCTGGCCATGGTCCGGCCGCATTGGGATTTGCCAATCCGCACGCCCCTCGGCACGACGACGGTCTTGTTCACCCATCAAGGCCCGCACCGTACCCACCATATCCGTATCCCCCTCGAGATGGGGGGCCTCAAAGAAATCTGGTCGCGCCGCATCCGATCCCGCAATGCGCCGGGTATTGCGCAAATGCGCGAAATGGATACGCGGCCCGTGAGTTTTGACAAAAGCCGGCCCATCAAAATCTGCGGCAACGCCCAAAGATCCGGTGCAAAGCGTCGCGCCATTGGCGGGCACATCCACCGCGTTCAGTACCCTGCTATAGTCGGCAGATGAGGACATCACCCGCGGCAAGCCCAAGAGCGAAAACGGCGGGTCATCAGGGTGACAACACAGGCGCAGACCCAGCGCCTCGGCGCAGGGAACCACTTCGGACAGAAAGTCAATCAAATGAGATCTGAGCTGTGCCCGTGTCACCCCCTTATAGCTGTGCAATAATGCGCGCACATCTTCCAGGCTCCAGCTGTCATTGGCGCCCGGCAACCCGGCTATAATATTATGCCGCAGCTGTTTCTTGCCATCATCACTGAGGGCGTGGAAGCGCTCTGCGGCGGCGGCTTGCTGGGCCGCACTATAGCTTTCAGCTGCATCTGCACGCCGAAGAATATGCAAGTCGAACACGGCAAAATCAATCAAATCAAATCGCATCGCGGCACCGCCATGGGGTTGCACAGCACGCAGATTTGTTCTGGTCCAATCTAAGATTGGCATGAAATTGTAGCAAATGGTTTTGATATTTGCGGCCGCCAATGCTTCCAGGCTGTCCTTATAGGCCGTGATATGCGCCCGCATCTCGGCCCCTTGAGTTTTGATGGCTTCAGAGACCGGTAGGCTCTCCACAACATCCCACTCATAGCCCGCGGCCTGCAACACCGCCTGGCGCTCCGAAATTTGAGCCAAGCTCCAGGCCGTTCCCGGCGGCAGCTCATGCAGCGCGGTGACAATCCCTTCCACACCCACTTGATGCAGCTCGTCCAAGGGAATTTGATCCGCAGGTCCAAACCAGCGCCAGCATTGCTTCATGGCAACCATCCATTGTAGAGTTCATGACTGAGATCAAGTGGCAATTTCACCTGACGGCCAGTGCGCGCACTGTGGTAGATCGCAGTGACCAGCGCAACTGAAGCGGCCCCATCTTTGAGTGTCACCGCCCGGTTCTCGCGCCCCGCCAAGTCCAAAGCAATATGGGCGAAAAACCCCTCAAAGCCAGCCGGCTCGCGCGGTGTGTTGCTCAAAGCTGCATCCAGTTGCTGCTGAGCCTCGGGGATGCGGGCCGTAAAGGTCCAGGGCTGCGCACCCGGCGCATAGGGGGCGGTTCCAGATGTGGCTGTGAGATGCTCAAAGACAAACCGCAGCCGGGTTTCATCTCCGGCCGCACCCAGCGTGATGCTGCTCGTGGCCAATGCGCCGGAGGTCATTGCAAAGCTGATGCTGGCGCAATCTTCGGTCTCAATCTCATTGACGCGCGTGGTGGTGAGGGCCGAAAGGCAGGCAATGTCACCGGCGATATGGGTCAAGAGATCGTGATTGTGAATGGCATGCCCCAAAACCACCCCGCCGCACTCACCTGCCCAAGTGCCGCGCCAAGGCACTGCATAGTAGTCCGCACCTCGCGACCAATGGGTTTCAAGCGCAGCCAATTGCAGCTGCCCTGTCAGACCAGAGGCCATGAGATGGCGCAGCTGTGCCAGCGAAGGCCCCCACCGATATTGAAACACCGGATATACCTTGCGATCTGCACGCATGGCGGCCAGGCGGATCTCGTCCACATCTGCCAAAGACGTCGCTAGGGGTTTTTCACAAATGACATGCTTACCTACGGCCAGGGCGCGCTGCGTCACCGCCGCGTGCAAATGCGGGGGCAGGCAAATGTCGACGACTTGGACCTGCGGATCGGCCAAAGCGTCATCAATCTCCGTCAGTGCCAGAAAGCCATCACCGGCTTGGCGGATCTCCTCTACCCGAGCAAGGTCTTGATCCACAATAGCTCTGACAGTGAATCTGTCTTTCAAAGCCCGAAACGCGGCCAAATGTTCACGGCCAATGCCGGCGCCTAAGATGGCCACATGAATCATGTCTCATCCGCCATCTGTTGTGCGCGCAGCGCCAGTTCCATGACGGTGAAACAATGGGCTTGGCGCATCGCCGTCTCACTGCGGTGCTCTATGTCATGGGCCAATCGCTCAAAATAAGGCAGGCCTGCACCGGAGGCATCAATTTTCTCACACCTGTCCCCATTGACCAAAATCACATGATCCGTGCCTGGTTGCCCGCCCACATCCACATATTTGCGCAGCTCAATATAGCCATGCGTGCCCAGAATTGTCAGTCGACCATCGCCCCAATTGGGCAGGGCATCAGGCGTGAACCAATCCACACGAATATAGCCCGTTCCCATATCGCTGCGTAGACTAATCTCCCCAAAATCTTGCAACTCAGGATCCTCCAGGTTTGCATAATTGGCGGTGAACGCATGCACCACTTCAGCCGCTTGCGAACCAGTGTAATGCAGAAATTGGTCAATCTGATGCGAGGCTATATCGGCTAAAATACCGCCGAAACAGGCCTTGCGGAAAAACCATTCGGGACGCGTGGCGCGGTTGAGCCGATGCGGGCCTAGCCCCACGGTTTGCACCACTTTTCCAATCGCGCCGTCAGCCACCAATTGCGAGGCAAGCGTGCTTGCGGGGGTCTCAAAGCGCTCGGAAAAATTCACAGACCAAATTCTTCCCGTCTGCGCCACGCAGGCTTTGATCTGCTCCAATTGCGCCAAGGTCGTACAGCCAGGCTTGTCGCTCATCACATCCATGCCCTGCTGCATCGCCTGGATCGTAAGTTGCGCACGGTCGGATGGGATGGCGGAGATCAAGGCCAAATCTGCGCCACATCCCAGCGCCTCTTGTAGGGTCGCAAATCGGGGCAAATGCGGAAATCTATTCTGAAAGCCCGGCAGGGTTTCAGGCTCACCGCCCGTCCAATATCCGAGGCAGGTGACCCCGGCTTCGATCATGTTCTGTGTCATGCCATAAATGTGACGATGATCGAGTCCCAAAGCGACGCATGTTAAGCCCATTTCTGCACCTGTTGTTTCTGGCCGCTCTCACTGGCCCGTTGCATCGCATCAATGACCGCTTGAGCCTCTAGCGCAGTTTCACCACTGGCTAGGGGCTGGCCGCCGCTGCGCAGAGCCTCGGCAAAATCCTCAATGACGCTTTGGTGCCATTCATGGGTGAAGGCCATCGGATCAGCACCGCCGCCGGTGGCACCTTCTGCTCCAACGCGCGTTTTCCGGCCATCTAGATAAGATATTTCGAGAACGCCAGAGCCAAGATGTGCCGCGGCTTTCGTGCCCTGCACCACAATCGTTTCCGCTCCGCCCGGATAGGCAGCCGTCGTCGCCAGAAGCGTGCCAAACGCACCGCATTGCATGTCAAATAGCGCTCCGGCCCAATCCTCCGCTTCCAAGTGATGAAGCGCAGTTTGCCGCATCATAGCTTGCACCGACCGGACCGGGCCCAACAACCAAATGGCCAAATCGAGCGTATGGACCGCCTGCGAAATCATCACACCGCCGCCATCGCGCTCATAGCTGCCACGGCCCGGAGCATCATAATAGCTTTGCGCCCGCCACCACGGCACGCGCAGATCAACCGTACAAATATCACCCAAATCCCCAGCTTCGAGGGCTGCCTTCAAGGTTTGGCTGGCCTCTCGGGCCCGGTGTTGCAACATGATCGCGAGTGGAACGCCCGCCTGCGCGCAGATATGCACAAGATCGCAGGCGGCTTGAAAATCGCGTTCAATCGGCTTCTCCATCAAGATTGGTTTGCCCGCGGCCGCAAGCAGCTGCACGCTATCGCGCCGCGCATTGGGGGGCGTGGCCAAAATAACAAAGTCAATTGTCGGATCTTGCGCAATCTGCTGCACCGAATCAAAGGCGCGTGTCGCATGTCGCGCAGCAAAATCAGCAGTCTTGGCTGGATTGCGGCCCAAAACACCGCTCAAATGCAGCTTTGGAGCGCTTTTGATCGCATGAACATGCGTGGCGGCGACCATCCCCAAACCTATCAATGCAATATTCATCGCCCCCCCTGCCTTGCATTAATTTTGACCCATTGCGCTGCAAAGATGCAAGCTGCAATATAAAATTCAAAGGCGAATGTCGCCACCCGGGGGATGGAAATGACAGGCACTCTCAGCACAGCCGTCGAGCGACTGTATCACAGCATGAAAGATCTGCCGATTGTGTCGCCCCATGGGCATTGTGATCCCAGCTGGTTTGCGCAAAATCAACCTTTTGCCAATCCCGCAGCGCTTTTGGTCACGCCAGATCACTATCTGTTTCGTATGCTCTATTCCCAAGGCATCCCGATGGCAGATCTCGGGATTGGCGCGCCCGGCGCTCAGGCAGATCCAAGAGAGGTATTTCGCCTCTTCGCCGCCCATTGGCACTTGTTTCTCGGCACGCCAACCCGGATATGGATGGACTATGTGCTGCGTGAGACATTGCAAATCTCCAAGCCCCTCACTGCGCAGACCGCAGATGTGATCTACGACCAGATTTCGGAGCGTTTGCAGCAAGCGGCCTTTTTGCCTCGCGCGCTGTTTGAGCGCTTTAACATTGAGACCCTCGCGACCACCGACTCGGCATTGGATGATCTGGCCCACCACAAGAGCCTTCGCGCCAGCCCTTGGCAGGGGCGGGTGATCCCAACCTTTCGCCCCGATGGGGTGCTTGATCCGCTCGATCCAAATTTCGTCGGGAACCTTGCGCAACTGGCAAAGATCACCGATCACAGCCTCGACACGTTTGACAGCTATCTGGCCGCCTTGCGCATCCGCCGTGCCCAATTCATTCAATGCGGCGCAACCGCCACTGATCATGCCATTGATATCTTGCACACCGAATGGCTGTACGATCCCGGCCCGCTCTATCTTAGCGTGGCAAAGGGCACCGCGACCCTCGAGGAGGCCCGGCGCTTTTATGGGCACATGCTGATTGAAATGGCGCAAATGTCTATCGAAGATGGGCTGGTCATGCAGCTCCATGCTGGCAGTCGCCGCAATACCAATCGCGCAGTTTTTGACAGCTTCGGCCGCGACATGGGCGCCGATATCCCCATCACTACCGATTGGGTGGGTGGTTTGGACGCCTTGCTGAACCGGGTGGGCAATTCTTCTGAACTGCGGCTCATTCTTTTCACACTCGATGAAACCACCTATGCGCGCGATTTGGCACCGATGGCAGGCCATTGGCCCTGTCTGCGGATCGGGCCACCTTGGTGGTTTCACGACAGCGCCAATGGAATTGCACGCTATTTTGATCAAGTCGTTGAGACAGCCGGGTATTTTAATCTTGCCGGCTTCAACGATGACACCCGCGCTTTTCTCTCCATACCAGCCCGCCATGATCTCTGGCGGCGCGGAGTGGCCTTGCATTTGAGCCATCAAATCGAACGTGGTGCTTTTGGTCTCACTCAGGCTGAGGATCTCGCGCCCCTACTCGCGGTTGATTTAGCGCGGCAAGCTTACCGGATCGAGGTTTAAATGGGGCAGATTGTTCACTTCGGCCTTGGTAATTTCGCCCGGGCCCATGTATTGGATTACACGGCTGACGCCGGCGGAGGCTGGCAGGTCACCGGCGTTAATCTGCGCTCCAGCGCCACCCGCGACGGCCTAGCTGCGCAGGATTTTAAATACGCGCTGAACGTACAAGGCACGGGGATCAAACAGATCTCAGTCATAAAAACCGTTCTTTTGGCCTCAGAGAGCCAACAGGCCGTTTTAGAGGCAATGGCCAATGCTAATATCATCTCGGCAACCGTCACCGAAAAGGGCTACCATCTGGATCAGAATGGACAGCTTGACGTACATGACCCAGTGATTGCCTCAGAGCTCAATGGGCCAGCCCTGCGCAGCCTCATTGGTTTTATAGCCCATGACCTTACCCGACGGGATCGGCCTGTGACAATCTTGAGCTGTGATAATCGCGTGGGCAATGGCGACGCCTTACGCCAAGCCGTCCAGCACTTTGCGCAAGCGGCGCAACTGCACATTGATTGGAGCTTGGCACGATTTCCCAACGCCATGGTTGATCGGATCACACCGGCAACCACCGATAAAATTCGCCATGAGAGCAACGATCCTATGGCGGTGCCCACCGAAGCCTTTCGCGAGTGGGTGATTGAAGATAATTTTGCCGGACCACGCCCTGATTGGCCCGATGTGCAATTTGTCCAAGACGTGCGCCCCCATGAGCTGCGCAAATTGCGCATGCTCAACGGTGCGCATTCATTTCTAGCCTATGCCGGTCTGGCGCAGGGGTATGACTATGTTCACGAAGCCATTTCAGACCCGCAGTTGCGCCGCCAAGCCCTGACATTGATGATGGAGGCAGGCGCCACTTTGCCCCAAGAAGTCTACGACCAAGTACCAGCCTATGCACAAGCGCTTCTGGTCCGGTTCGACAATAGCGAGCTGGCCCATCGCCTGGATCAAATCGCAATGGATGGCAGTCAAAAACTTCCCTACCGCATTTTGGAGACCCTGCGCGCGCGCGCTGCACCCGTTTTGATTTCAGCCGTGCGCGCATGGATGTCCTATTGCATCGCCCAAACCACTCAGGGCAAAAGGCTGAAGGATCCTCTGGCAGAGGATATCGCAAAATCTGTCAACTCCGCTCAGCCAGAACGCATGTTGTTGCAGCTGATTGGTGCGGAAGATTTAGCGCCACTCATTTTGGAATAATCGCACCGCGATATTGCACCACCTGCGCCGCCAGCGCATGACCCGCTTGCAGAGCCGCAGCCTGTCCCTTGCCCGACAAAAGCGCGCCCAAATAGCCCCCGTTGAAACTATCGCCCGCAGCGGTCGTGTCCAAAACTTCTGTCACCGGTTCATACTGCGCGACAACGGGCGTGCCGAGGGACAAAGGCCCGCGAGCACCACGTTTCAGCGCCCCAGATTTGGCTTGCGTCAAAAAGCGCTGCTCAACCTGTGCCTCTGTCTGGCCAAAAATTTCCATTTCATCATCGATTGATGGTAAAGAGATATCCGCCCGCTGCCAAAACCCTGCGATGATTTTGTGAGCTGTAGCGTGATCCTCCCAAAGATATGGCCGATAGTTGCTGTCAAAAATAAGCTGAACCTGCGCCGTTTGCAGCCACTCCAATAGGGCCAACCGTAAGTTTTGCGGTAAAATTGCAAGCGTGATGCCGGACAAATACAGGCCGTCAAATTGCTCCAAAAAGCGAAAATCTGCATCTGAAAACATCTGCTGGGCAGCGGAGTCACTGCGCCAATAGGTGAAACTGCGCTCGCCATCAGGCGCGGTATTAATGGCATATAGCCCCGGTGACTTATCTGCGATGCGACGAATATTTGCGTGACCGAGATTATTGGCAGCGATAAACTCCACAATGCGGTTTGAAAACATATCCTGCCCAAGGCAGGTGACATAATCGACGGCTATCTCCGGCAAGCTGCGTTTGAGATAAATGGCCGTGTTGAGCGTGTCCCCAGCCACCGCGAGATGGGCCTGATCACCGTCCATCGATAATTCGATCATGGCTTCGCCAATGCAGGCAATACGCTTCATTTTTGCTCCTTGCGCCAAATAATCAACCCAGCGCTCATGATCACAATCGCGCCAGAAATTGTGCCTGAATCTGGAACCGTCCCAAACAAAAGATAACCCCAGATCGCAACAAAGACCAAAAAGGAATAGGTAAATGGCATCAGCTGATTTGCCGTGCCAAAGCGATGCGCATTGGTCAACAGCTGGTGTCCGGCCCAGCCAAGGACGCCAAGGCTGACCAAAACCACCATGCCCCAAAGCGTTTCAGGCTGTTTCCATGTCCAAATCGCAAAAGGAGCCATCAACGCTGTGCCAATAAAGCCCATGTAGAACTGCATGGTCTCCACCGCCACAATTCCCGACAATCGGCGCGTCATAATCGAATAGAGAGCCAAGGCAACCGCATTATACATGATCATCAGCATGGCCGGATGAAAGGCTGCCCCAAAGGGGCGCACGACGATCAATACGCCGATGAATCCCAACAAAATAACGCCCCAGCGCCAAGGCTCTACCTGCTCGCGCAGAACTGACACCGATAGGAAACACACCACCACCGGGCTGGAAAACATTATGGCAGAAACCACGGTCAGAGGCAAAAATTGCAAGGCATAAAAATTTGACAGAGTGGCAGAAACCAAGAGCAAGGCGCGGCTGATCACTTGCCAGACATGCCCTGTCTGAAACCGCTCAACCATAAAGCCATCTTTGGCAATCACACCAATAGATATCACGAAATGCCCCGCATAGCGCATAAAGGCCAGTTGAAAAGCCGAAAATCCGGCCACCGCCAACCATTTTGCACCCGTATCCACCCATGAAAATAACAGCCATGCGGCCAGCATCAAGACAATGCCAAGGCGCGGCAGGTCCGCCATGGATTTTGCGACAACTGCCATAGTTACGCTTGAAACCGCTTAACGTAGTAATCAATCATTTGGCTAACCATATCCTCAGCCTGACCCGTGTCACGCGCTTCATTGAGCGCGGCCAACGGGCCTTTGGACATAAGGCTGTCAACACCGGCCTCTTCGGCCATTCGTGCGTAATATCCAACATCTTTGGCAGCATTTTTGATGGCAAAGGCCAATTGCGACGGATCACCATCCACCCCATAGGCTTTGACAAATCCCATCATACCTGAGTGGAGCGGTCCTGCGGCCATGACATCATAGAGCTGCTGCCGCTCCACCCCTGCCACATCCGCCATGGCAAAGGCTTCAGCCATAGCATTGGCAATCGTCATGCCGAAAAAGTTATTGATCAATTTGATTGTGTGACCGGATCCGACGGCACCTAAATAAAACACATTTTCGCCCTGATCTTGTAAAACCGGCGCGACCGCGTCAAAGGCGGCCTTATGACCAGAAGCCATGATATTGAGCAAACCATCTTTGGCATGAGCAGGCGTGCGGCCCAATGGTGCATCGAGGAAATGCCCCCCGGCGGCGGCAACCTCAAGCGCAAGAGCCCGGCTGCTGCCCGGCAAAGAGGTACCAAAATCCACAACCACAGCCCCCGGATGCAGCCCGGCAATTACCCCATTCTCCCCGCGCATCCGGCTCTCAACATGCTCAGATGTTCCCATGCATAACATGACGATATCGCTGGCCTCAGCTACGGCCTTCGCAGTGCTAGCCTCTTGCGCACCGCGGGCGATGGCGATGTCCAACTGACGGCGGTCCGTATTGCCCAAAACGGTCAACCCATAGCCGAGATCTTGCAGCCGCCCCACCATTGCGCCCCCCATTAGACCCAGTCCAATAAATCCTATTCTTGCCTTGCTCATGGTCGTCCCCTTTTTAATTTTCATCCGTCAGAGCGTTAAAACTATACTGTGACAATGTCAGATTGGCCGGCCAATTCCGCCTCTAACCCGACAGCCACTTCCAGCGTTTTCGTAGCATCCGCCACATCAATCAGAGGCTTTGTCCCGTCGATAACGTTCAAGAAATGATCCAACTGTGCGTCCAACGGCACTTTGATATTTTTCTCAGCAGATGCCGAAATTTTGCTTGCCGCCTGCCCCCAATCTTCGCCCTGCCATAGGGTCATAGAGGGAAAGCTCACAGCGCCTTTGGTTCCGGTGATCCACATCATATCTTGATGGGTTGCGCCAATATTGGGGTTTTCGCCGGTACCGGCCTCAAAACCCCAAGGGCTGGGTGTTACATCGGAAAAGGCAACCGTTCCGACCGCACCAGTTTCAAACCCAAGTGCAACCGCACCGGTCTCGATCCGCGCCGCGCCACGTTGCGACCGGCCCCGCAGCGCCGTGGTTTCGGTAATTTCCCCAATTACAAACCGCAGGATATCAATATCATGCACCAAATTAATCATAACCGGGCTGCCATCCTGGCTCCGCCAATTGCCCTGGAAATAAGCATCAGGCTTTCGCATGGCCCAGATGACCTGCACCGTCACCACATCACCAATCTTTCCAGAGGCCAAACAGGACTTCAACTGCTGAACCACGCGATGATACCGGCGATGATGGCCCACGAGCGACGCAATCTTGTGATCTTCTAAGACCTTCGCCAACTCGCGCGCTTGCTCGAGACTTCCGGCCACAGGTTTCTCGATCAGCATCGGCCAACCCCGCGCAGCCGCTTCCATACCGTGGGCTGCATGCAAATGGGTCGGGGTGGCGATGATCACCCCATCCACTGCGGCAGTTACTTCCGCCATGGAGGCAAAGCGCGGAGCATCAATCTCCAGCGACATATCCGGATCGGCCAATCCGACAAGGCTACACTCAGGATGCGCTTTGACCGCCTCCAAATGGCGGATGCCAATCAATCCGCCGCCAACCACTAAAATCTGTTTCACATGACCGCCCCTATTTGCCATGGAACAAACTCATAATCACCGAGCCCCTGCGCCTCAGATTTGGTGACCTCACCGGAGGCCACGCGCAAAAACATCTCGTAGATTTCACGCCCCTTTTCTTCAACACTAACCCCTTTGGACAGGATTTCACCGGCATCTATGTCCATATCTTCAGACATGCGCTTGGCCATCTCACTGTTGGTGGCAACCTTAAGTGTGGGGGCGGGTTTCGATCCAAACGCAGAGCCGCGCCCCGTGGTGAAACACACCAAATTGCAGCCACCTGCAATCTGACCCGTGACAGAGGCAGGATCATAGCCAGGGCTGTCCATAAAGGTGAACCCGCTGCTGCGCACGGGTTCGGCATATTTATACACCCCGGTGAGAGGCGACGTTCCGCCTTTTGCGGCGGCTCCAAGCGATTTTTCCAAAATCGTCGTCAACCCACCGGCCTTATTACCAGGGCTTGGATTGTTATCCATGGAGCCATTATTGCGTGCGGTGTAATCTTCCCACCATTTGATCAGCCCGACTAAGCGCGCACCCACCTCCGGAGTCGCTGCGCGGCGTGTCAGCAGATGTTCAGCGCCATAGATTTCGGGGGTTTCGGCCAATACGCCCGTGGCCCCTTGGGCGGTTAACAGATCGCAGGCATATCCGAGCGCCGGATTGGCGGTCACACCTGACCAAGCATCCGATCCACCGCATTGCAGCGCGACCATCAAGTGAGAGGCGGGGCACTCCTCCCGGCGTGCTTGATTTGCAATTGGCAACATGGCTTTGATTTTAGCGATGCCCAGCTCAACAGTCTGCCGCAGGCCTGCAACTTTTTGAATGTTCATGGTATGAAAGGTCTCGCTTTGCTTCAGCCCATAGGCCTCAAGCAACCAATCAATTTGGTTCATCTCACAGCCCAAACCCACCATGAGAACCCCTGCATGGTTGGGATGTTTGGCATAGCCCCACATCACCCGCTGTAAAGCTTCAAACCCATCCCCTGAGTCGGCCATACCGCAGCCCGTACCATGCACAAAAGCGGCAACACCGTCCACATTTGGATACTCCGCCAGAACATCAGCCGTGAAATAGTCTGCGATCATCCGCGCGGCCGTTGCTGAACAATTGACCGAGGTGACGATGGCAATGTAATTGCGCGTGCCGACCGAGCCGTTTTCACGCCGATACCCCATGAAATAATCTTGCTTGGCAGCCGGGGAGACTGCGCGCAAATCCGTCGAGAATTCATAATCTGTATTGGTGTTGCGAAAGTCCACGTTATGGGTATGCACGTGATCGCCTGGTAAGATCTCGCATGAAGCATAGCCGATGACCTGGGCATATTTGCGCACCGGATCCCCGGTGGCCATCGCCTGAGTGGCGACTTTATGGCCAGACGAAATGACATCCCGCACCGTAATGTCCCCTATCTTCATACCAACAGCCAGATTCTTTGTGGCCGTAACCACTGCGTCAGCGCGATCTAAACGTATAAAATCCATCTTACTTCCTAAGCATGCAATTACAGATCAAATCACAGACGCACGCTGACTCAATTCAATTGGCAAGACACCCTTACAACAAAATTGCAACGATGTTTGGCCATATAAGAAGAACTGACAGTGCCAAAAGCTGAATGCCAATGAAAGGCAAGAAACCTTTAAATATGTCAGTCAGGCTAATATGGGGAGGCGCCACAGATTTAAGATAGAAAGCAGCAGGCCCAAATGGTGGCGACAGGAAACTGACTTGCATGTTCATACAGAACACAACACCAAACCAAATGGCGACATGGCTAGGAGCAAGTTGGCCGATAAATCCAATTTCCTCTATCGGCAAACGCAAAACAATCGGAAGAAACACAGGGATGATCAACAATACAATTCCAACCCAATCCATAAACGCGCCCATAAACAGCAATACTAGCATCATTGTTAGAATGACCATCATGGTCGGAAGGTCACGGCCAACGATCAAATCGGCCACATAGGTTGGTCCCCCTGCAATGGTATATGCACCAGCCAGAGACGCAGCGCCGATCGTTACCCAAATGATTGTACCAGTTGATCTCAGCGTTCGCATCAAGCTTTCCCAAAGCAACTCAAAAGAGCCTTCACCTCTCAAAATTGCTATGATCAGTACGGCCATAGCACCCATCCCAGCCGCTTCAGTAATACCTGTTATGCCTCCATAAATAGATCCTAGAACAACACCAATCACCACAATTGGAGGCACCAGACCTTTTCCCATGCTCCAACCAATTTTGGCGCGATTGGTTCCAAACACAAAATATATAAGGAGCAATGCAATAACGACGATGCCGCCGAGCCAAGGCATATGGGCCAATGTCCCAAGCCGCGCGGGATCACCGTCACTCGCAGCATTCGAGCCAGACAGTTCAAAGAATGCAGCTCTTAAGAACAATGCCGTTGAAAAGCCAGCGACTACGATGCTGAGGAAGGCGCCAAACAGCAGTCCCTTCTCACCACCTTCGGGATCATTCGGATCGGGTTCTGGCAACGGCGCATCTTCGGGTCTCAGGGTTGTGCGGACTATAATGTAGAGAATGATCATCGAGGCCAACATGAAACCGGGAATGAAGGCCGCAGTGAATAGAGCTTTTATCGAAGTTTCTGTGATCAAACCGTAAATGATCAAAACAATAGACGGGGGTATCATAGTTCCCAGAGAGCCAGAAGCACAGATCACACCAATTGCTAGGTTTTGATTGTAGCCTAGACGCAACATTTGTGGCAACGCAATCAATCCCAAGAGCACCACCTCTCCCCCAATAATCCCCGACATAGCGGCCATGATGACAGCCATAATTGAGGTTACGATAGCAATCCCGCCACGCGTGCGGGAAAGCCAAACGTTCAAAGAAGAATACATGTCTTTAGCAATACCAGACCGTTCAAGTAGCGAAGCCATAAAAATGAAAAGTGGCACCGAAATAAGTACGTAGTCTGTTAGAAGCCCATATATTTTTTGAGCCAGGATATAAAGAGCGCCTGTGCCTGGTCTGCCCGTGAGCATCCCATCTCCAAAGCTAAGAGGGTTAAGCAGCAGTGTGGGCTCAAACTTCATCACGAGCACCAATACTGCCAGTGCAGCAGATGCTAGCCCAAGCGGCATACCTATCGCCAACAATGTAATGAGCGACACCATCAAAATAAGTGAGATTGTTCCGATATCCATTAGTCTTGCCCCACTGCACGTTTAAGCATTTCAATTTCTTCTGCATCAGGTTCATCTGTGTGAACCTCTGGCTCTTTGTTCCAATCTGAAATCAAGTTCAGTACCGCCTGCAGAGCTACCAATGTTATGACGACAAGAATCATGGGCTGTAAGGTTGCAGGTATAGGTGGATTAAATGCCGAACCATATAACTCCCAGCGATAAAGCTTATTTACAAAAACTTGCTTATAGCTCCCAAAAACCAAGAAAAAAGCAAACATCACAATCAAAGTGACCGAAATGGTGTCAAATACTCGCTGAAGCCAACGCGGCACAACATCATAGAGCAAAAAAATGCGAATATGAGTGCGCTGCTGCATGGCATAAAATCCAGAAATCAGGAAAACAAAACTGGCAAACCATAAAGTCATTTCATTTGCCCATTCCGTTGGTCTTTCTAGGATGTAACGCATGAAAACTTCATAAAGCATGACCAATGTCATAATAGCGATCATCATCATTGTGACGCGCCCAAAAAACAATGCAATCCGGTCAATCATACCAGCGCCAACAAACTCCATGTTAGCAGCGACCACTCCGCGGGCACCAACGATTGCTAATACTGGGGATGCAAGCAATGCAATGACATCAATAATATCAATATACCCACCGAAAACGCCGCTTAAATTTGGCGTAATGTCACTTATTGCATAGATGGCCTCGACCTGATCACGCAAGGAAACTGAGTCATAAGGGATCCAGTCCAGAAGGAACGCGGGCATATGCCAGATTATCCAGCTCATCGTTCCAACAAATAAGCAGGGCACTAACCACTCCATAACTCCACCTGTTGATTTCATTTCCCCCACTCCATTATTTGGCTACCGAATAAAAATTTATAAAATCTCGGTCAGGCTCGACACCGATACCAGGCTCTGTTGGTATTGCCACATAGCCATTTTTAGCTTTCACCTGGCCTTGGATATCAAGTGGCACGTTCAAAAGTTGATCACGAAATTTGTTGTCAGTCGTATCAAACTCCAGCATAGGCTCCCAGGGATGCAAGCCTCCAGGCAGAGGAGGCATAGCAGCCAAAAGTTGCAGGTTTGTTGCCACGGCAATCGCACTTCCCCAGACATGATTGATCACGGGTGTAAAATGGGCGTGGCAGAGTGCCAATACCCGCAGATATTCCGAAATTCCCCCAAGAGCGCAAACTTCAGGCTGTGCGATATCCAAACCGCGATTTTCGAGAATATTACGCCATCCCCAACGATTGAATTCAGCTTCACCACCGGAGATATTTACTTTTAATCCTGCCCGCAATTCTCGATATCCGTCAAGGTCCTCTGGAGCAACAGGCTCTTCAAACCAGTAAGCCCCCAATTCTTCCAGAGCGTGCCCAACGTAAAAGGCATCCGATGTTGTGTAGCAGTGATTAGCATCCACCATAAACTTAAATTCGTCACCCACGCCGCAGCGAACAGCTTCGCAAAGCTTTACATCCGCTTCAGGACCAAGCCCAATTTTCATTTTGGCTGCCGAAAACCCCATATCTTTTATACTGGCAGCCTCATCTTCAAATCGCTTGGCTAACTCTTTTACTGGCTCATCACGCAGCATCATGCCGTAACCGTAACAAGGCACCTCAGATCGATGCGCACCACCAATGAGTTTGTGCAGGGGCAACTCTGCAACTTTCCCCGCAATGTCCCACAGCGCTATGTCGACGCCTGATAAAGACTGCATGGGCATGCCTTTTTGTCCATGATCTCGCAGAAGGTTATAAACCTTGTGCCAAATCACGTCTCTATCCATTGGGTCCATGCCCAAAACCATAGGTTGAATTACTTTTTCAACGATTGCTTTATTCGCGAGAGCGATATTGCCGGGACCAAAACATTCACCCCAACCGATTATTCCCTCATCTGTATGCACCTCAACCAAATGCGCCGAACGCTTTGCGTAGTATTGCTGCGAATAACCCAAAATTTCGGGCATGTCATACTGCAGCACATGGCTTATGATACGTGTAATTTTCATGAGGACCAATCAAAAAATAAAGCGACAAGGCAAATGTATTGCCTTGTCGCAGAGATTAAATCAGCAGACTGATTTATTACTTCATGGCGCCCAAGTCTTGCAAGAACGAGATGTGGCTAGCTAGAAGATCTTTTGCTTCTGGCGTAGTCGCAAACTCCACCCAACCAATTTGGACCGCATCACGGTATGCAGCCAAGTCCTCAGGAGACCACTCATACAGGTTGATGCCTTTAGCACGCAGATCTTTAGCAGTCTGTGCATTTTGCACTTCGTTGATAGTTGCGTTTTGCAAAGCTAAGCTTTCCATTGCAACTTCAATGATTTTCTGGTGGTGCTCAGGCATTGCATCCCAAACTGATTTATTACACGCAAGGTGGTCAGCTGGCATCGAGTGGAAACCTGGATAGTTTGTATGCTCCGCAATATCATACAGACCCAAACCAACGTTGTTTGTCAGGTTTGCAGCGTCAGCACCATCGATGATACCAGTCTCAAGTGCGGTAAAGATTTCTGTGAAATCCATAACGATTGGCGATGCACCCATGGCTGCAAAAACTTTTGTCGCCAAACCTGGAGGCGAACGGAATTTCCAGTCTTTGAAATCAGCCGCTGTGCGGATTGGGCTGGTAGAAGCCAGAGATTCGGGACCGGGGATCCACCAACCAACAAACTGCATGTCATAACCGTTATAGAGATCATTCAAAGCGTCACGACCACCACCGTGTAACATCCAAGCCATTTGTTGGTATGGGTTTTGATAACCACCCAACAAATCACCAGCAAATTGGAACGCGGGGTTTTTACCAGTTTGATAGCCACCACCGGTCATATCGCAATCGAGAATGCCTGTCGCAGCAGCGTCAAAAGTTTCAACCGACTTAACAACCGAGGACGAATAAAACATTTCAACAGCGATTTCACCATTTGACATAAGTGTAATGTCATCAATGAATTTTGCGGCCATCTTGCCGGAAAGCTGTTCAGGTGAGAAGTGCGTTTGAATGCGCAGCTTTGTTGTTGCGTGGCCATCTGCAAACGCTGCCGATGCCGCCATGGATGCAATTACAGCAAGAGACGCCGCAGTTTTCAATAATTTCATAATGTCCTCCCAGACTTTTAGTGTTATTTTAAACGCTTTAACACGTTTTCACAGATACTGTTCTGTGAGGTTAGGGTGTTGAATCGAGATCATCAAGAAAAAAGTGGGATTTTCGATATTTTCGAGATTATTATATAATGTCGAAAATTTTCTCGTAATTTCTCCCCCATGTGTTAAAATGCCTTCATGGAAAGTGAGAATAAAATCTATCGGGAGCTAAAAAAGCGTCTAACAACCGATACCTATAAACACGGACAAAAACTCCGTGCTGAAGTCCTGCGTGAAGAATTTGGGTGCTCGGCCAGCACAGTCCGCGAAATCCTGTTTCGTTTGGCCAGCGATGGGTTAGTACATTTCCGGGACCAAAGAGGCTTCCGCGTACCGGAATTATCACCCACCAAGCTCATCGAATTGACACATATGCGGATTTTACTCGAGAGCGAGGGCGCGGTCTTGTCCATTCGCCAGGGCGGCGTAGCTTGGGAAGCCAGCCTGGCCGCTGCGCATCACAAATTAAGCCATCTCGAGAAGCGTATCCACGCGCGTGAAGATCCCACTGATCTGGTGGATCTTTGGTTTACCTCTGAAAAGGAGTTTCACCAAACTTTAATTTCCGCTTGCGGCTCAACCACGTTAAAATACATGCACGGCCTCATCTACGAACAATTTCGGCAGCAATTGATGAAAGCAGACCGCAAATTTGATTTTATAACCAACAATATTCAGCAGCACAGCGACATATTGGAAGCCACCTTGGCCGCAGACGAAGCCTTGACCCGCAAACAGGTTCATGACCATTTAGCACGACATTTGACCAGCCAAACCGCCACATTAACCGCAGAAAGTGACGCAAAATGACCCACCATCTTCTCCAAATCGGGGGCATAACCCCACAGATGCAAGAGCGACTAGAAGCGGCATTCACGATCCACCAATTGGACGATTTTGATCCGACGGCTATCACTCATGTCATCACAAATGGCCATGATGGCGTGAACCCAGAGCTCATGACCTCGCTCAGCAATCTCAAAGTCATCAGTGGTTACGGTGTCGGTTATGATGCGATTAACGTCACCGAGGCGGCGCGCCGCAATATCCATGTCGCTCATACGCCAAGTGTTTTGAACCAAGAGGTCGCCACCACGGCGCTCTTGCTCCTGCTGGCCTGCTATCGCGAGTTGCTGCGTGACGATGCCTACGTCCGATCCGGCGATTGGAGCGCCAAGGGTAACTCCCCGCTGACCCGCTCGATGGACAAAAAGACCATTGGAATTTTAGGACTTGGCCGCATTGGCCAGGCCATTGCCGACAAGCTCGCGCCTTGGGATACAACGGTTGTCTATCACTCTCGCACGAAAAAAGATGTGCCCTATCGTTACTTTGGCAACCTTACTGAAATGGCACGCAGCTGCGACGCGCTAATCTGCATTACACCCGGCGGCCCCTCCACCCATAAAATCGTTAATGCCGAGGTCTTGGAGGCATTGGGGCCAAATGGCACGTTGGTCAATGTCAGCCGCGGATCTGTCGTCGATGAGGCCGCTTTGATTGAGGCACTTCAAAACGGCAAGCTCGGCTGGGCAGGGCTCGATGTCTTTGATGCTGAACCGGCGGTGCCGCAGGCGCTGCGCGATCTGTCCAATACTGTACTTTTGCCGCATGTGGGCAGCGCCACGGTCGAAACTCGGGCGGCTATGGGAGCGCTCACCGTAGATAATCTGCTGCAACATCTCAAGGACGGCACCGTGATTACGCCCGTGCCAGAATGTGCGCATCTATAAAAGACTTCTGCATCGCGTCAGTTCAACACGAAATGAGGGCTGCGCCACCGGGCAAAATGGTATGGCTTGGCGGCTGGGGCTATAAAGAGGTCTCATAAAATGATTGCGGCCGGCACCTGTTCAGGCCGCAATCAATATCATGAAAACAAATTTTTAAAATGTTCTACACAGAGGCGAAACCCGGCTTCAAAATCGCCATTGCCCGGATGGTAGACACTCTCGAACGAGACCACCCCATCATAGCCATCCGCCCGCAAGGCCGCAGCGATCGGCGCGAATAGATCCGCCAATTGCCCCTCCCCCATGCGCCGCACTTCGAGCAATGCGCGCGGCGTGTCGACTTTGACATCCTTGATATGAATGTGACCAAGATACCCGCCGCGCAGTATCTCATAGCCATCCGGATAGGCCAATTCATGACACCAACAATTATTTCCGGGATCCCACAGAACCTTTAGATGCGCCTTTGCGTCCAATTCGTCAATCAACCGGCGCGCGGTATAATTGGAATTCACTAAAGTGCCATTGCCGGTTTCCACCACCAATACCACGCCTTCCGCTTTGGCGAGCTCAACAGCTGGCGCAATGAGGGGCGGCATGCTGTCCCAGACCCCATGAGCAACATTCCAGCGCTCCGCCCCATTCTTGCCCCACAATATTTGTTCTTTGCGCTGGGTCATGATCCGAACCAGGGGCGATCCGACAATATGTGCCATCTCAATCACCCGCTTGAGCGCATCCATATGTGAAACATGCAGAGCATCCCCTGGGCGATTTGCGGCGCTCATGCCCGCAAATATGTGCCGAGACAGGCACGACACCGGCTTGCCTCGATCGCGCAAAAGCTCATCAATCGCCGCAATTTCTTGCGGGCTGTGATCCCCCACTTCTGTATCGCCAACATATTGCAGCTCCGCATACTCCAAATCAAACTCATCCATCACATCCACCGCATGGCGCAAATCGCGGCTGATCCCGTCGCAAATAACTCCGAGCTTCATGGCGCCACCTCGCGGTGCAGTTCGGCGCCAACAATCTCCTCAATCACCCTTGTGCAGACCCAATTGTCGCCATTGGGGTATTTGCTTTTGCCAGCATGGAAAATTTGCATCGCAGAGCCTGCGGTATGGAGCGGGACGCCCAGCGCCTCGCCCAGAGCCATAGCAATCGTCAGATCTTTATGCATCGTATTTATGTGACTGCCCGTGCCTTCAAATTGCCGATCAATGATCTTCTCAAGCGCATTATTCACCACCCCACAGCCCGCCGACGAGGTGGAAAACACATCGAGCAGCACCTGCCCCGGCACACCGGCCTTTGCCGCTAGAGCCGCAGCTTCGAATGTTGCCGAAAATTGCGCACCGATGAGCGATTGCAGGCAGGCTTTCACCGTCTGCCCATCGCCCGGCCGCTGGCCAACCCGGTGAATATTGGCTGAGACCGCTTCAAGAATGGGCAGGAAACGATCTAGAATTTCCGGTGGTGCAGCGGCCATAAGCGTCAGGCTGCCCCCCTGCGCCCCGGGAAATCCACCCGAGACCGGGCTGTCGATCAAATGCACACCAGACCCTTCCATTTGCGCGCCAATATCGCGCGCTTCTTGGGGGGTGACGGTCGCAGATAACACGATCACGCTGCCTTCCGGCAAAGTCGCAAGAAGACCGTCAGGCGCAAAAATAACAGTTTTCGCCTGCTCTCCCGTCATGACCATAACAAAGACCGCATCAGACCCGCGCCCGACATCGGCGGGGCAATCACAAAGCTGTCCGCCCATTGCACGAAATGCGTCTTGGCGATGAGGTAAAAGGTCAGCCCCTTGCACCTTATACCCGTGTTTCAACAAATTTTTCGCCAAACCGCTGCCCATATCGCCCAGTCCGACAACTCCTACAGTTTTCATAATTTATCTCCCGTTATTTGCAGAGGCGCAGTGTCCCCTACAGCAAAAAAGATGCGTGCTGCATCAAACTCACGGGGATTTCACGCGCATGTTCCAGCGCCGGGCGGGTCCGGAAGACACCCCGCTGCCCAGTTAAGTGCATATAGATAAATTTATTTTTTGGATCGTCGCAAGTGTTTTAAGCGCAATCCAAGCACATCAGAGCGAGGCGGTAATACCGCCATCCACATAGAGGATATGCCCATTGACGAAGCTCGCCGCATCAGAGGACAAAAATACCGCCGCGCCAACCAATTCCTCGACCGTGCCCCAGCGCCCGGCCGGGGTGCGTTTCGCGAGCCATGCGCTGAAATCTGGATCTGCCACCAGCGCCGCATTCAAAGGCGTGTCGAAATAGCCCGGCGCGATGGCGTTGCAATTGAGGCCATATTGCGCCCAATCGGTTGACATGCCCTTGGTCAAATTGCCCACAGCACCTTTGGTCGCTGTATAGGGGGCTATGCCTGGGCGCGCGAGCGCGGTTTGCACCGAGGCAATGTTGATTATTTTGCCGCCTTTTCGCGCGATCATATGACGGGCAACAGCCTGTCCCACATGAAAGACCGAGGCAATATTGGTCTGCAACAGGCGTTCGAAGGCATCCGGCGGAAAATTATGCAATTCGGTGCGGTGCTGCATGCCGGCGTTGTTGATCAAAATATCAATCGCACCAACCTCCGCCTCAAAGCCGTCCACAGCGCGCCGCACCGCTTCATGATCTGTGGCATCAAAAGCTAGGGAATGCACCGTTGCACCCTCATCGCCCAGCTCTTGCTGAGCGGTCGCAAGCTTCGCTTGATCGCGCCCATTGAGGATAATTTCCGCCCCCGCCCCGGCCAAACCCCGCGCCAAAGCAAAACCGATACCCTGGCTGGACCCGGTGATCAGCGCACGTTTTCCAGATAAGTTGAACATTTCAAGCGTCATTGCATTTTCCTTTGGTGCATTCCTCATTCAGACAGTAGTCTATGGGGAAACATCATCTGGAGATACCCGAATGTTGCAAAACTGCTCATCAATCGTCATCCACGCCGCCGGGGACTTGCGCATTGAACCCCAAAACGTTGCCACCCCCGCCGCTGGTGAGGTGCTGATCCAAATGCAGGCGGGCGGGATCTGCGGCTCTGATCTCCATTATTATCATAACGGTGGATTCGGAGCGATCAAACTGCGCGAGCCTATGGTTTTGGGCCATGAAGTTTCTGGCGTGATTCGAGCCCTCGGGGCAGACACCGGTGATCTCAAGACGGGCCAGCTGGTGGCCATATCCCCCTCTCGGCCCTGTCATACCTGCGGTTTTTGCGCGCAAGGGCAGCACAACCATTGCCTGAACATGCGCTTTTACGGCAGCGCCATGCCCTTTCCTCACATCCAAGGCGCCTTTCAAGAGCATCTCATTGTCAGCGCAGACCAATGCGCCCCGGCCGATGGGCTGACGGCGGCGCAGGCTGCTATGGCTGAGCCCCTTGCGGTCTGTCTGCACGCCGTGGCGCAGTCAGGGGATCTGACCGGCAAAACGGTGCTGATCACCGGCTGCGGCCCTATCGGAGCGCTCTGTATTTTGGCGGCCCGCCACGCCGGTGCCGCGCGTATCATAGCAACCGATCTGTCCGATTATACCCTTACCATGGCCAAGCTTTGCGGCGCGGATACTGTGCTCAACACACAAGAAAACCCACAAGCATTGGCGGCATTTCATGCAGACAAGGGCCAAGTCGATGTGCATTTGGAATGCTCTGGCGCAGCCGCCGCACTGGCCGCGGGCCTGGCCTGTTTACGACCGCGCGGGATCTTGGTCCAGCTGGGTCTCGGCGGAGATATGACCGTGCCGATGCAAGCCCTGACAGCCAAAGAGATCTCGCTGCGCGGCTCCTTTCGTTTTCATGAGGAGTTTTTCGCCGCCGTTAAGCTCATGCAATCTGGCGCGATTACCGTGGATCACCTGATCACCCATAGCTTCCCAATCAACGAAGCCATCCAAGCCTTCACAACCGCCAGCGACCGCCGCCATGCCATGAAAGTGCAGCTCCAGTTTTAGGCCCGCCCAAACCGCGTTTGAGGCTTTTTACGTTTTCGCCGCAACAGGCGGGTTGCCCGGAATGGGCAGGCCGCGCAACGCTCTGTTAGAGCGCATATATTGCGGCGCATAAGCGGCCTGCGCATTCAATGCCTCCGCCGCATGCCAGGCCCAACGCGGGTTGTTGAGCATGCCGCGCGCAAGCGCCACCATATCCGCCTGCCCCGATCGGATCACCGCCTCTGCCTGATGCGGCTCGGTAATCTGCCCAACAGCCATGGTGGGCAGCCCTGTCTCACGACGGATTTCCGCGGCAAATCCAGTCTGATAACCGGGTCCAACCTCGATATTTTGCTCAGGCGAATTGCCTGCGCTAGAGACATCAATGAAGTCGCAGCCATGCTCTTTCAACGCAGCTGCAAAACGGGTAGATTCTGCGATATCCCAACTGGAACGCGCCACCCAATCGGTCGCTGAAAACCGCACACCAAGGGCTTTATGCTTGGGCCAAACTTCGGCTACGGCATCGAAAACCTCAAGTGGGAAGCGCATTCTATTTTCCAAGCTGCCGCCATAGGCATCGCTGCGCAGATTGCTCAAAGGGGAGAGAAATTGATGCAAAAGATACCCATGCGCCGCATGCAGCTCAGCCACTTCAAACCCGATACGATCTGCCCGAATAGCCGCATCGACGAAGGCCGCCTTGATGCGCGCCATCCCGGCCTCGTCTAAGGCCGCTGGGGTTTCCCAGCCATCAGGCGAATAGGGCGTGGCTGACGGGGCTTCAGTGGCCCACCCTCTTGGATCAGCAGCGGCAATGGGTTTGCCGCCAAGCCAAGGCAGATCGGTCGAGCCCTTGCGACCCGCATGGCCCAACTGAATCCCCATCGTGGTATTGCCGAATGTTTGGCAAAACTCGACCACGCGTTTCAGGCTGGCTTCTTGGGCATCTGTGCAAAGGCTCAAACAGCCCGGTGAAATCCGGCCAGCCATTTCTACGCCCACCACTTCGGTGATAATCAAGCCAACGCCAGAGACCGCATATTGCCCCAGGTGCATCAAATGCCAATCCGTCGCGACCCCCTCATCAGCACTATACTGGCACATGGGTGCCACGATGATCCTGTTGCGCAGCTCAATGCCGGCCAGAGTGATGGGTGAAAATAATTGGCTGGCCATATGGATCGTGCCCCTTTTGCATAGATTGAACTCCCCCAATTGTACAAATCGGCGAGTGCCAACAGCTTGCAAATTGGGATGCAAATAGCAAATCAATATTGCCCCCGTATCGCCTAAGGGCCATGCGCCGCCGGTGGTACAATCTGCTTTGCTTCTGCCCCTTTGATCGGCCGCAACTGCACAGGGGCAAGCAAAGCCTGCCGGTTATGCAGCGAAAATTAAACAGCGCGTTTGCCCTAGCGACTGGAACGCGGCATTCTTACCGTTAGAATCAACACCGGGCGCAAAAATTGCCGTAAAGGGACATAGATCCACCATGAATATTTTGTTCATCATGTATGACCAACTGCGCTTTGACTACCTGTCCTGTGCCGGCCATCCGCATTTGCACACGCCAAATTTTGACCGCGTGGCGGCCATGGGCGTCCGGTTTACCAACGCCTATGTCCAATCACCGATATGCGGTGGCTCGCGCATGTGTTTTTATACCGGCCGATACGCCTCATCCCACGGGGCGCAGTGGAATGGATTCCCGCTCAGGGTCGGCGAAATGACAATGGGCGATCACCTGCGCAACTCCGGAATGGACTGCTGGCTGATCGGCAAAACCCATATGAAAGCCGATGCCGCAGGCATGGCGAGACTAGGGCTCAGCCCCGACAGCCTGATCGGAGCGCGTCAGGCTGAATGCGGCTTTGACACTTGGATCAGGGACGATGGGCTTTGGGCCTATGGTCCGGATGGGTTCTATGACGAAAAACGCTCGCCCTATAACGAATATCTTAAATCCCAAGGCTACCAATCAGAAAACCCTTGGGCTGATTTTGCCAATGCCGGGGTAGATGGCGACGAGATTGCCAGCGGTTGGATTTTCGCAAATGCCGATAAACCAGCCAATATTGCCGAAGAGCACAGCGAAACGCCTTGGTTAACCAGCAAAACGATCGAGTTCATGGAGACCCGGGACAAATCGATCCCTTGGATGGCCCATGTCAGCTATATCAAGCCGCATTGGCCCTATATCGTGCCTGCGCCCTACCACAATATGTATGCTGCCGGCCATGTGCCGCCGGCCACGCGCCACGCAATGGAGCAAGATGACCCTCATCCAGTATTTGGCGCCTACCAGGGCAATAAGATCGCTCAAGCCTTCCAAAAAGAAGAGGTCCGCCAAAAGGTGATCCCCGCCTATATGGGATTGATCAAACAATGCGATGACCAGTTGGGCCGGCTGCTGACCTATCTCGAAGACACAGGCCACCTTGAGGATACTATGATCGTGCTGACATCGGATCACGGAGATTACTTAGGTGATCATTGGCTCGGCGAGAAAGACCTCTTTCATGACACATCGGCGAAAATTCCGATGATCGTCTATGACCCACGTCGTGCGGCAGATCCAACCCGCGGTACAACCTGCGACGCGCTCGTGGAATCCATTGATCTGGCCGCAACCTTTGTCGACGCCGCAGGCGGAAAACTGCCAGATCATATCATTGAGGGCCGAAGCTTGATCCCCTGGCTGCACGGAGAACGCCCGGAATGGCGTTCCTATGCGATCAGCGAATATGACTATTCGGCCACGCCGCAGGCCGTGAAACTCGGTCTGGAACCCCGAGATGCGCGCCTGTTCATGGTCTTTGACGGGCGCTTTAAACTGATGCATGCGGAAGGTGGCTTTCGCCCGATGTTGTTCGATCTACAAACCGATCCTGACGAGTTTATCGACCTGGCTAAGGGCGATGGACACCAAGCGGAAATTGAACAGCTCTACAGCAAGCTCGCGGAGTGGGGCCGGCGGATGAGCCAAAGGGTGACCAAATCAGATGATGACATAAAAGCCATGCGCGGCCTGTCGCTTCGGCGCGGAATATTGCCCTTCTTGGCCGATGGAACCGAGGTGGATGCAGAGTTATTGTCGAAATATCGCGGATCGGTGACTGGCAAAACCGTGACGCGGCCAGATGATGGCTGACCGGGGCATGCCCGTCCACGGGTTACCCCGTCAGCTTACAGGATTGGCATCTGTGTTCAGGCTATTTTAGCCCACCGAAACGGGCTAAAATGCGCAGTTCTAAAGAGGCAAGCAGGTGCTTGCTTCTTGGGTTATTACATTTTGTTCATTGTCGGTTCAGCTGCAACCGTGCGCGCGGAACTGCCGCCGTCACCATATGTTGCAGAGCATGCGGACAAAGCGAGGGTCGCACATACAAGAAGCATGGATCCAATTTTAGACATATTATTCCCTTTCTTAACTGTGTTATACTTTCACATATGTCAGTGTGGAAGGTTTATGGCAAGTTAAGATGTGAATTGCCCCGCTGACTTGTAAAAAATCAGGCAATTTTGCGAAAAATCTCACGGCGCATCAAACACAAGAGCGCAGGCTAAAAGATAAAGTCTAACTCGCTGCGTAACCTCCAGCAATTCGACCAGAGCAGTGCTTTGCCCAACCCACCAACCGCTCGAAGCCCGAAGGATGGCCTTGCTGAGAGGATATGTTGGTACGGTCGGGGGAACTCGAATCCCCACGAGTGTTACCTCACAGCGACCTCAACGCTGAACGGTTAGAAACATATTTTCAGTAACTTAAAGAATTATTTCACTAAGAAGTTCACAATTATAACTGCCCGTCAATACGGGGATTGACCACGATATATCCCGGTGTATTTTACGATGTGGACCAAATGTGTGACAACAAATAATCACTTGATGCCCCGCTTTGTAAAAACCTTTTCTAACCACTTTGGATAAATCTCAACGCTGCCCATATGCACCACCCCAACAGAACCGATTATGTTTATTTGCTCAACTGCATTGAGTTCAGTGGGTGTTAATTAGAGTGATGCCGTTAGCGGCACCTGTGGTCATAAGTAGCAGCGTCCTGATTCATTTTATGATAATATATTTTAATAGATAACTGTGCATTGATCTGATTAATCACACCTTTCTTTGCCATAGATATGAAACAACGGGTACCAGAAATCTTACTAGAAATAGTTAAAATCGATTTGTGAGTATTTTTAGCTTTGAATTTGTATTATCTATCGGTCATCTTATCAGGCATTAGGTTTTAACAGGCGATGGAAGATGCGAGTGATGATAAAATTTATAATTCAAGCGGCCATTTTTGCATTTTTTTCTTCCGTTGTTCATGCAGACAGTCACTCTGAAGAGAAAACAGAGACAGAGCAAAAAATAGTGACTTCTAAAAAATTGGAAAACTCTGAAGAGCGCATGAATAGAGTGATCGCCTTACAAGAAAAACGAGAAGTCCTAAAAAAACTCAATATTGCATGGGCTGCTTACAAAAATAACGAATATCAGGTTGCTGTTGACCAATGGCAAGAACTCGCAACAGAAGGCAACAACGTTGCGAGATTTTTTCTTGGGTTAATGCACAGCCAAGGCCAAGGCTTTGATCAGGATGATGTTGAAGCAGCTAATTGGTACATGCTAGCTGCAGATGAGGGTTATATTCCAGCTCAGTGGCGCTTAGCCATATTACATTACCATGGCTCTGGAGTACCTCAAGACTACAAAAAAGCTTTGGACTTGTACACTACAGTAGCTCAAAGCGGCGATCCCTACGCACAAAAAATGATTGGGACGATGTATAGTAATGGCCTCGGTGTTCAACAAGATAGGATCAAAGCACACATGTGGTTTCAAATATCAGCAGAGAATGGCATGGCCTTAGCACTAAAAGAACAAGAAGAACTTGCTGCAGAAATGGCTCTAGACGAAGTTGCATTAGCTAATAGTATGGCAATAAAGTGCTTAGAAACCAATTTTTTGGAATGTGATTACTAGTATGATGCCCGCAAGCTTTAGCTCTGCCGAGATCCGGCTCAAGCCACCTATCGGAAGCTTCAGATTCATGAGTAGCATATAGTGGGCCAGGTTTATCTTACGACAACAGCGGCACCTCTCGCTGCCTCCAGGCCCAAATGTGGCTTACGGCGGCCCCAGGTCAGCCGAATTTTTGATGCCAGAAGATGGAGCGTTCCATCTTTGGGCCTAGTTGTTTGAAATAAATATTGTTCTGCATGTCTTATTATCTAATGCTACATTAGGAGCAATTTCCAAAAGTGCATTACAATTGCTTTCAATTGCTAACATTTTTTCTGCGATTGATTTAACTAAACCTTCAGCATTAATTTTTATTGTTTCACCACCATTCGCTGCTGAAAGACAGATCCTCATTCTTGATGCCAATATATGATCTGATTGTAACGGCGCATCTTTGAGCTGATTAGCAATATTTTTTATTGTACCAAGATCATTGGTAGACTGAGCTGTCTCACAAATGGATAAAAGTGTTTTTAGACGAACTTCTTTAATTTGTGCATTTGCGCTTTGCGAAAAAAAAACGGTGAAAATTATACAAATTAATCTCATTTTTGCCCCCTCCGGCTTTTATAAATAATCACTTTAATTCACTGCATTGTAAAGAACGCTCATACTCCAAATACATTCCAGGGCACTTGACGTCCAGCTAGTATACATATGTATTCGTTGACTAAAATCATTGAATATAATTTAAAGTTAGACATAAAATAGCGTTCAAGCGTCAAGCTGGTCGGGTTCAGGAGTGTGCACATGAGTTGGAAGTCCATATTGGGAAGCGATTTAAACCTAAGTCTGCTCGAACTTGCCCTAGCTTTAGCTGGTAGTTCAGTCCTCATGCTCAGCGCCGTTTTATTATTTTTCGCTTACAATTTCTTTGAAAACGAAATGGACAGGTGATGTGTTAAATTCTGACTGACCCTTTTGCTGTAACTCTGCATCACTTATCCCTACGTATGCCACGGTGTGGGCCAAATGCGTGATAACAAATAATCACTTGATGCCCCGTTTGGTGGAAACTTTTGCTCAATCTTAATAATATCCCATATGGGCCACCCCACCCGTACCCGTCATATATATTTGATCTGTGCCAGTGCGGTCAGCACTTAAGGTGTTAACTACAGTTCGCCCTTTGAAAATCTCCCAAGTAATAAAAACGTCTGAGTAATGTAATAATAGTATGAAATATGCTGGTTATTCTATTGATTTGTATATCTTTACATCTTATTCAAGATATTAATAATAAAAAATATTATGAGATATTATGACAGAAATAGACTATGCCAATGCCAGACCTTTAGATGTCCACAGGTGGTCAGAATATCCTGAGGTGAATGACTTAGTAGGTCATGTCTTCACTGATCTCCAATCTATTAATGGAAATTCTCGGATCAGCAAGAAGCTGGTTTAGGTGATCCTACTTGATCTTTATGTGGCTTGGTGTGCCGACCCTGTATTGATGCTGATGTTCAGCAGAGACAATAACGCCTACAAAGCTGGATCTCGATATAACGAGCTGCACATCAGTAAGAAGATCATTGGTATTGTTGACGCATTGATCGCAAATGGGGTGATCGGTCAGCAATTAGGTTTCAATAACAGAGTAAGTGGTATTGGGTTTCAGTCTCGCCTATGGGCCTCAGATAAATTGGTAAATCTTTTTGAGAAAGCGAGATTCAATCAATTTTATATATCCCATCATGAAGACTGGGACCCGGTCGTCTTAAGGAATGAATCCAAAGATGCGCAAGAATACTCAGACACGTCTGAGACCAAGAGGATGAGATCCATCTTGCTCGATTACATCAAAATTTTGGAGCAAACCCACATCGACATTTATGATCTTGAGACATCAGTTCTGACAATTGGTGATGGCAAAAAGAAAATGCGTCTTCAGATCAACCAGCAGGATAAAAGGGTCAGACGTATCTTTAACAACTCCAGATGGGATCAAGGCGGAAGGTTCTATGGTGGTTGGTGGCAAAGATGTCCGAAAAACTACCGGAAGAAAATTCAATTCGAGGGGATCATGACAGCTGAGATAGATTTCTCGGGCCTACACATCGTTATTTTGTATGCGCAGGAGGGGATCAACTATTGGGCTGAGGTAAATGAAGATCCCTACGAATTGCATGGCATCAATGACATTGATCCTGATGTTGACCTTAGGGCTGCAGCCAAACTTCTACTGCTGACAGCCATCAATTCAGATGACACAAAGAAAGCCTTCAAAGCCTTAAGGTCTCAGTCAGGAACCGGCAGTCCAGAAAAGAAAAGGACTGATGGACAGCTATTAGCCATGTTGCAGCAGCTTGCTCAAAAGCACGAACCAATTGCCCACAAGTTAGCTTCAGGAGCTGGGATTGATCTGATGTATGTTGACAGTCAAATCACGGAGAAGCTGATTGAAAAAATTCACCTGCGTCTATAAATGCCAAACTCTCACAGTCCACGACAGTTAAATCGTGCCGTTCGGCTATGATCATTTTCTTTATCAAGAAATGCAAGCCGCCTTCGAAGAGGTTACAGGCGTGACACACCCTGTAGTTGAACACACCACTGAGTATTTTGATGTGATCGAGGAGGAGCCACATCCTGAAAACCCTGTGGACCTTAAGCACGATCACTATTCTGGGCCACCAAGTCAGCGTCACGTATCTAAATTAGAATTGTTTCGAAGATTTAAGGGCAAGCCGTTATGGGAAGATTGGGTGCCAGATTGGACAGCGATTTATTGAGATCTAGCCTAGACAATAGGCTCATACACTAGCTCCAAAGAAGAACCATCTTCTAAGCTGTACATGGCTCCTGTAGACGTATTCGCAAACTGGTAACCTGATAGACCATAGGCGAGTAATACCTCGTCTCCTTCATCAGAATTAAAGTCTATTACTTTATCATTTCCCATTCCAATGTAGAGTAAGAAATCATCTGCACCGCCGCCACCTTCAATGATGTCATTTAGTTCAGAGCCACGAAGAACATTATCAAGATTGTTTCCTTTAATCGTGAGGCTCCCTCGATTTCCAAGCCCAAAAACGTTTTCTACATTTGAAGGAGCGGAATAGCTAGTCGGGGTATATATTGTATCGACCCCCTCTCCCGCTAATTCTAAGACTATGTCGCTGGCGTTTGATAGCACATAGGTATCATTTCCAGTCCCGCCATGCATTGTATCAACGCCATCTCGACTATCCGTTGCCCTATTAAAAACATCGTTACCGGCACCACCGAAGAGTGTGTCATTTCCACCATTACCAGAAATTTCATTATCAAGTTCGTTTCCAATAATAGTATCATTAGATTGAGAACCTGAAACATTTTCAATGAAGGTGTTAAATGCAATTCCAAAATTATCATCTGGATTCCAGCCAGCATATCTGATCGTGGAATATGCTCCGTCATTGAGATCAATATCACACCGATAATTAAAATTTGAAAAATCTAGTAAATCTTCTCCTCCACCATCCCAAATGGTTAACGAATTTGGTTTTGTTGGATCAAATTCATATTTGGTGTTTCCGGAATTATAGTCATTATTTGCTCCATACATGTACTGGAGAGCTTGAATATCATAGACCATTAAACTGTCAGAAATCGTGATGTCCCTATTAGATCCAGAGCCAAAATATGCCCAATCCGGGCTCTCATAACTCATCACAGTGTAGTTTATGAAATCCAATTCAGATTGCAAAGTTTGCGCACCACCTTCGTGTGGATGCGCCAGTCCCATTGCATGCCCAATTTCATGGATTAAGGTCAGAAACTCATACGTGCCTTTTCCAAGATCTGCGCCATCATGATTGGTATCAAGCCAAACATCGCCACCCGTTGACCAATAACCGTCAACTGCCCAGGCGAATGCCACAGTGTTGTCTCCCAACTCATCTTGGCTCATGCCAAATCTAATCGTACCAACTTGATCGTTTTCTTCAGCGACTTCAACGAAATCTACGTTAATTACTTTTTTAAACTCAAGAAGTGCTGTTCTGACTGCATCTTTTTGGGCATCGCTAAATTCATGAAACCCATTATTATAAGCTCCACTACCGCCTCCACCAATGTAAGCAGTCTCGTCTAATAACAACAGATTAGTATTAAAAAAGCTAAAGGAGATTTTATTTCCAGCATCTGTGCCCTGCCAATATTCAGTTTGAGAAGAATCTTGATAGCTGGTGTAAAGCAGACTATCGATTTCATTTTGGCCAGATAGCGCTGTAAGCGCACTTTTGTTGTCATAACCTGATAAATAGTTTTCTGATTTTGATTGATCCAAGGCCGGCGAAGAAAGCTGATCAGAAGCACTATATGTGCCGGTAAAATCACTTGCTAATTCTGCCACAAATGAATTTAGTTCATTGAAATTATGTGAAAAATTATTTGAAGTGTTTGTCGAAGTAGAATTTGTAGTAGCCTCACCGCCACCCCCTCCACCGCAGGCTGCGAGCAAAAATCCGAGTGGGGATGCTGAAAAGGCAATTTTTGCCCTAGCACTTGACCGCACAAGAATGTTTTTTCTCAACATGTACTGCTCTATCATCACGTCCCATTTTTTAGCCCACCTAGTTAAAATGATCTAGAGTGAAAACATAAGCTCTAGACCAAAACGTTCAGCAGTTAGTAACTTTATGATACTTTTTGGCTATCAACATATAAAAAACCCTCTAAAAAGGGTCTAGGGTGTAGGTACCATCACTGGGGACTAGCGGAATTAAAACTAACCGCAACCATCGCCCAACCTAAAATCTCGAGTACCCATGCCCATAGTTTGTTCCAATACTACTAGCTAACCTCCAGCCACCTATCTGGTCTATCATATCAGTAGAGCACTCAATGGCTCGTAGGCGGTCCCTAAAGGTATGGCTCAGACAATGGGCCGTTAGTCCACCAAAGTCCTTCTTCAGCCACTTGCTAACTGCATTAGAGGCGTGTGTGGCATAACAATGCCCTACCTTGAGATATTGTGGAAACAGCCACTCATCGTCAGCCTGTGTAAGGGCCTGTTCTATTGCCAGCTTTGCATACCCAACCAGTGGCACCACTCTTTCACTAGTCTTATTCTTCAGCCTCCTAGCGGAGTTAGGCCTGATATGTATGAGGTCATTATCCAAATTTATATCCTCCAATCTCAGCCACACACTCTCTGCCAGTCTGCAGCCAGTCTCACCAAGAAGTGGCATGAGGAGTTTGATGGTGCTGCCTGATGAAATGACCGTAAGAATTAACTGCATGTATTGGCACACGTCGATTGTAGTAATAGGTGCCAGAACGGCAAATTGTATACGGGATGTGTGACACTATGAACCTCCTCGAAAGAATGACCCAAGGAATTTCAATAAGTATTTCTGAAGTACTGGTGCGGTCGGGGGGACTCGAACCCCCACGAGTGTTACCTCACAGCGACCTCAACGCTGCGCGTCTACCAATTCCGCCACGACCGCATGGTTTGCAGCTGCATAGTCGAGGGTCGCCGGAGGCTCAAGAGGGAAAATTGCGCCGCCTCAAAACTTACACCGTCCCGCCACCGCGGCACTCCCCAGAAATTTGCGGCGATCTTTCAGATGCCAGCTCAAGAGGCAGACCAAACCCAATATGATCACAGCATACCCCCGGTCAGCGTGGACATCGCCCAATACCGCTCGGTTGATGATCCGGCCCGGCAGAAAGTTAAACAACCCTGCGATCACCACCCCATACCAATAAAGATTCAACATGATGCACCGATGCAGCTGGATATTGCCTCGATAGATCAGCCGCATCGCGTCAAAAACGGACCAAAGCGCAAAGACCAAAAGCAAGTGAATTGGCCCAAAGCGCCCAAAAACTTCGAGACATTCGATGAAAAAGGACGTTCCAGCCAATAGGATAATCGCAAAGACCCAAAGGTAGCCCGCCGCCCTGTGCAGCGCAGCCCGCGCTTTGCTATAGAACGCGATCGGACCGACTGTGAGGGCGCAGACCCCACAGATGATATGTACCACTGTCACGGGATCGGCGTCGGAAATTGGCTGGAAGTATATATTTACTATATTGTTTAAAATCAGTAAAATCCATCACGCGTCCTCAAAAAATTCCAAGGAAAATGTCGTGAGCCGCTGGGAGGCATTCGTGAAAAACAGCTCAACGCATCCAGAGATTCGCGACATGCGGCGCGTTTTAGCAAACCCCAGAGCCTTCGCTGGACTTGGCTTGGCCGCGGTCTTGGTCACGATCATCCAACCCTTCGGCTTGCGTGTCCCGGGCCCGATAGGCCTCACCCTGATGTACTGGCTGCTGATGATCGCTGTGACATTCCCTCTGGACTTAGTGATCAGCGCCGCCTGCATGGCTGTATGTCGCCAGCGCTGGTGCGCCGCAGTGATGGCCCCCTGCGCAATGGCAATTGCGGTGACAATTTTAACCCATACGCTGAATATTATATCCCTCAGCTGGGACATTTGGGAGGTTAAAAAATGGCGCCTGCTGGCTGTTACGGCCGGGCCAGTGGCCGCGCACATCACGGTTCTGATCCATATTATCCAAGCACCGACTGCCACGGTCGCGGACCCACCGCAATCACCAAAGGCTCCGGCACCCCCGGCGCTGCTCAATCGGTTGCCACTGGACATGCGTCGTGCCATTTACCATATGGCTGCCGAAGATCATTACACACGGATCACAACGACCCGCGGCAGCAGCCTTGTGCTGCTACGCTTCTCTGACGCGTTGCAAGAAGTGGCCCCAACGCCAGGGTCGCAAGTGTACCGGTCACATTGGGTCAGCTTCGATGCCATTGACAAAGTCGAGTGCCGGGGGGACGGTGCCCGCCTAATCTTATCGGATGGCGCATATGTCCCGGTCAGCCGGAGCCATATGGCGATTTTGCGGGCGAAGGGCATTGTTTGATGGTCGAATGGATTACCTCGGAAAATCCAGTAGGATATGAAGAGGCCGTGCGCTGGATGGAGGCGCGGGTCGCAGATATTTTAGCCGGCCAGGCCTCTGAGGCAATTTGGCTTTTGGAACACCCGCCGCTTTATACGGCAGGCACAAGCGCCAATGCGAAGGATCTTACCGATCCCAATCGATTTGACGTATTCCAAACGCAGCGGGGCGGGCAATACACCTATCATGGGCCCGGTCAGAGAGTGGTTTACGTTTTGCTCGATGTTGGAAAGCGCGGGCGGGATGTGCGAAATTTTGTGCAGCAATTGGAAGATTGGATCATCCAAACCCTTGCTGAGTTCAACGTCACAGGTGAAATTCGCCCCGGCCGGGTCGGCGTGTGGGTCACAAGGCCCGACAAGCCCCTGCACCCCAGCGGCGCTTTGGCAGAAGATAAAATTGCGGCCATCGGTATCCGCCTGCGCAAATGGATCAGCTTTCATGGAATGTCCATCAATGTTGAGCCCGATCTGGAGCATTTTTCCGGCATAGTCCCCTGTGGCATAGCGGAGCACGGGGTGACGTCCCTTGTAGACCTGGGCTTGCCGGTCACCCTAGCCGATGTTGATCTCGCCCTGCGCCGCAGCTTTGAAGCGGTATTTTCTGAGCAAGCCGCGACGTAGCACGCCCCAAAATCAACCCTTGCAATTTGGTGCAAACCGATCCGGCGGCAGTGGCCTGCCCCCTGCGCCATTTTAACCCACAAAAAACCTCTATCACCGCGTTGCGCTGTAGGCCTGTGGAATGTAGAGACTACAGCAGAAAGAGATGGGGCAGCTGCGAGTCGGCGGTTCTATTTTGGTAGTCAATAAACGGGAGAGCCTGATGGCCGATGCAGCCGTACACGGACATGACCACGAAGATGACCGCGGTTTCTTCACACGTTGGTTTATGTCCACCAATCACAAAGATATTGGTATCCTTTACCTTTTGACCGGCGGTTTGGCCGGTTTCATTTCCGTCGCCTTCACCGTCTATATGCGGATGGAGCTTATGGAGCCAGGCGTTCAGTATATGTGCTTGGAAGGCGCGCGGCTCACCGCCGCAGCCGTAGGCGATTGTACGCCCAACGGTCACCTGTGGAATGTTTTGATCACCGGTCACGGGATCTTGATGATGTTCTTTGTGGTGATTCCAGCGCTATTTGGCGGATTTGGAAACTATTTCATGCCTTTGCAAATCGGTGCGCCCGATATGGCCTTCCCGCGGATGAACAACCTGTCTTACTGGATGTATGTCGCAGGAACCACGATGGCGGTGCTGTCTGTCGTCACCCCAGGCGGGAATGGACAAGCAGGTTCTGGTGTGGGCTGGGTACTTTACCCACCGCTCTCGGTAAATGAAGGCGGCATGTCTATGGACTTTGCCATCTTTGCGGTCCACCTCTCGGGTGCGTCTTCCATCCTGGGCGCGATCAACATGATCACGACTTTCCTGAATATGCGCACACCGGGCATGACTTTGTTTAAAGTCCCGTTGTTCTCTTGGTCAATCTTTGTGACCTCATGGCTGATCCTTTTGGCCCTGCCTGTTTTGGCCGGCGCAATCACCATGTTGCTGACCGACCGCAACTTCGGAACGGCCTTCTTTGATCCGGCCGGCGGTGGGGATCCCATTCTCTACCAACACATCCTATGGTTCTTTGGGCACCCAGAGGTTTACATCGTGATCCTGCCTGCGTTCGGCATCGTATCCCATGTCATTGCAACCTTCTCGAAGAAGCCTGTCTTCGGTTACCTGCCGATGGTCTGGGCGATTATCGCTATTGGCGCACTGGGCTTTGTTGTTTGGGCACACCACATGTACACGGTAGGCATGTCACTGACACAGCAATCCTACTTCATGTTGGCCACAATGGTCATTGCGGTTCCAACGGGGGTAAAGATTTTCTCATGGATCGCCACAATGTGGGGCGGCTCAATTGAATTTAAAACACCGATGCTCTTCGCAACAGGTTTTGTATTCATGTTCACAGTCGGCGGTGTGACCGGCATCGTTCTGTCGCAAGCAGCGGTCGATCGGGCCTATCACGACACTTACTATGTGGTTGCACACTTCCACTATGTGATGGCGATTGCGGCAGCCTTTGGGATTTTCGCTGGGGTCTACTTCTACCTGCCAAAAATGGCTGGCCGTTGGTATAATGAAACCCTTGGCAAAATCCACTTCTGGATGTTTTTCATCGGCACAAACATTACCTTCTTCCCGCAGCACTTCCTCGGGCGCCAAGGTATGCCACGCCGCTATATCGACTATCCTGAAGCATTTGCCTATTGGAACTATTGGTCAAGCTGGGGCGCGTTCCTCTCCTTCGCCTCGTTTTTGTTGTTCATCGGCGTCATCGCCTACGCCGTCTTTGCAGGGCGTCGGGTCACCGCAAACAACCCATGGAACGAATGGGCCGATACATTGGAATGGACCATCCCATCACCACCACCTGAGCACACATTCGAAATTCTCCCAAAACAGGAAGATTGGGACAAAAACTCGGCGCATTGACAGCAATTTGCTGGACTCAATAGAAAAGGCCTCGGATCTCCGGGGCCTTTTTCATGCGGTGCTTCATGACATTATGGCGCAGTGAACGTCCGCGGGTTTCGGTTTAGGTTCTTTACATGCCCTATGAATGGTCCAGCTCTCCAGAACACACGCAGCTCAGCGCGCAGTCCAATCATCAGCCCGGTCTTCGGCTGTCCCTCAGTGCGCATAATGCGCTGAGCCCAGAAGGGTTTGCGGGGTTCATCGGTGCCACCGCGGTCCTCATGGCTGTGCCACTATTGGCCTTTTTAGGCCACACAGTGCTTTGGGTCATCGCCGCAGCACTGGGGAGCGCCCTTTGCGCAATTTGGCTGGCCCTCAAAGCCAGTTGGCGGCGCGGTCAAATACGCGAAGAATTTGAACTTTGGAGTGATCTGGCCTTGCTGCGCCGCATCAACCCCAATGGCCAGTTGCAAGAATGGCGCGCCAACCCCTATTGGGTAGAGGTGCAAATCAGCAAAGAAGATGGGCCCGTGCCGGAATATCTTACCCTGCGCGGTGGTGGACGTGTCGTGGAAATTGGCGCATTTTTATCGCAAGATGAGCGGCCAGTTTTGGCAAGAGATTTGCAATTGGCGTTTCTAAACGCGGCTCGGCACGGCTGATACGGCAACGCAGCCTGCGCCCGCGCGGCAGCAAAAGCCCAATCAGCTCAGCTGCGCTTTTACCATGCCGCCAACTTTCCCAAAATCAAGCTGGCCTGTGTATTTGGATTTCAAAACACCCATCACCTTACCCATATCGCGAATCGAATTCGCGCCAGAGGCTGCGATAGCATCTGCAATGGCCTGTTCAACCTCTCGCTCACTTAATTGTCGCGGCAAGAATTCTTCAATGATGACGATCTCAGCCCATTCTTTTTCCGCTAATTCAAGCCTGCCGCCCTCTTCATAGGCTCGGGCGCTTTCTTGGCGCTGTTTAACCATTTTACTCAAAATAGCTAATAAATCATGATCAGAGACCCCGGAATCTACTCCTTCCGACCGCGCATCTATGTCACGATCTTTAATCGCCGCATTGATGAGACGCAGCGTCATCAATCGCGTTGCATCCTTGGCCTTCATCGCGTCTTTCAGAGATACGCTCAAACGGTCCCGCAAACTCATGACCTAATCACCCTTGATCTGTTAAGATCACAATCTATAACCGCTGAACAATCGTTTTACAACGCCGACGGCGCCGCCGGACCCTTGACCCCGGACGCGCCAACGACTAACACCACCGCAATCTTCCTGGGGTATTTTCATGACTATGTCATCGAACCAAAAACCGACTGCTTGCCTTGTGCTTGCGGACGGATCCATTTTCTACGGCCACGGCTTTGGTGCCACAGGAATTACCGTTGCTGAACTGTGTTTCAACACCGCCATGACGGGCTATCAGGAGATCATGACAGACCCCTCCTATGCCGGCCAAATCGTGACGTTCACCTTCCCGCATATTGGCAACATTGGGATCACCTCAGAAGATGATGAAACCGCCGATCCTTTTGCCGCCGGCATGGTGGTGAAATGGAATCCAACCGAGCCATCAAACTGGCGTGCACGCGAAGAACTCGCCCCTTGGCTTGCTGCGCGCGGACGCGTCGCCATCGGAGGCATTGACACCCGCCGCCTCACCCGCGCCATCCGCCAACAGGGCGCACCGCATGTGGCCCTCTGCCACAGCCCAGACGGCATTTTTGATCTCGACGGCCTTCTGGCGCAAGCCAAAGGTTTCGCGGGTCTTGAAGGTTTGGACCTGGCCAAGGACGTCAGCTGCACACAGTCCTACCAATGGAATGAAAAACGCTGGGCTTGGCCAGAGGGCTATGTTGTCGACGACGCACCCAAATATAAGGTTGTGGCCGTTGATTACGGTGCAAAGCGTAATATTTTGCGCTGCTTGGCCTCGGTTGGCTGCGATGTCACTGTGCTGCCTGCATCAGCCACCGCGGAAGAGGTTTTGGCGCATCAGCCCGATGGGCTTTTCTTGTCCAATGGGCCTGGCGATCCCGCCGCCACTGGGCGCTATGCTGTGCCGATGATACAGGAGGTCCTGGCGCAGGGTACAATACCCGTATTTGGCATTTGCTTAGGTCACCAAATGTTAGCTTTGGCACTGGGTGCAAAAACCATCAAGATGAATCACGGGCATCATGGCGCGAATCATCCTGTGAAAGATGTGCTGAGCAATAAGGTCGAGATCACCTCAATGAACCATGGGTTTACCGTGGACAGCCAGTCTTTGCCCGAGGGTGTTGTGGAAACCCATGTGTCCCTATTTGATGGGTCCAATTGCGGCATTCGCATGGTGGATCGTCCAGTCTTCTCGGTACAATATCACCCTGAAGCCAGCCCAGGGCCCCAAGACAGTTTCTATCTGTTTGAAAATTTCGCAGCAGAAATGGAAAAGGCTCGCGCGGCCTAGGGTCTTAAACCTTACCTTAACATCCAGCCCGCAAACTGACGCAGTCAATCGCAGTTTGAGGGCTTCTCACTTTGGATCATAACACCACTTGGCCCCCCACCGGCGCGCCGCCAACGCCCCAAATGGAAGATTTGGGCCCACCAGATCTGCTCGAGTTCCTGACTGAGGCGAACCTGCTGCCGCCCGCGGTCTATCTGCAATTGCAGAACAGCGATTTGGATGGGAACGCCACTGAGAGCGACACATTAATTTCCCTTGGCCTCATAGAGGCAACCCGCTTGGCCCAATTGCAAGCGGAACGATTGGGCAAGGGGTATATCGACCTCATCCATTTCCCACCAAACCCGGATTTGCTCAAAATCCTTGGGCCGACCACAGCCCTGCGGATGGGCGTGTTGCCTTGGCGCATAAACTCAGATGTGACAGTCATCTTAACTGATCGGCCGGGACATTTTGACCAAAACCAATCCTATTTACGTCAAACATTTGGCCCACTGCGCCGGGCTTTTGCCTGCCCTGTTCAAATGAGATCCTACATCACTAAGACCGAAGAAGCCGCGCTGATCCAACGGGCAGAGCACCGTGTCGACGCGCGCGAAAGCTGCCGCGATTTGAACTTCAAGATCTTGCATATTGCCCTATGGAGGTTGGTTGCGCTCGTCGCCCTGACCAGCACCTTCGCACCAGCGATTACATTTCTGGTCTTCACCCTATGGGGCACCCTGACTTTGATCACCAATATGGCTCTGAAACTCACCACGGCAATCCTATTTTTACATCGCGGGGCGCCGGCCAGTTTCAAATATAAAAACCGCGCAACGGATACGGCCCTGCCCAAAATATCCATCATGGTGCACCTGCTCAAAGAGAGCACTATCGTAAGTCATCTGCTCACGCATCTGCGGCAATTCTACTATCCGAAAAATCTACTCCAGGTGATTTTAGTGATGGAGAGCGATGACATCACCACAGCCAAGACCCTCGCAGGTACAAAACTCCCGCCGTGGATCACCGCCATTGATGTGCCAAGAGGGACCATCAAAACAAAGCCGCGGGCGCTCAACTATGCCTTGGATCACTGCCCAGGGTCGATCATCGGCGTCTATGATGCCGAAGACGCGCCCGAACCTGGTCAGCTGCGCAAAGTGGCCCGACGTTTTGCGGAAAGTGACGAAAAACTAGCCTGCTTGCAAGGCACGTTAGATTTTTACAATTCCCACACCAATTGGCTGACACGCTGTTTCACCATTGAATACGCAACCTGGTTTCGCATCGTCCTGCCGGGCCTTGCGCGGCTCACACTTCCCGTGCCACTTGGCGGAACAACCCTATTTTTCCGCCGGCATATCCTAGAAGAGCTCGGCGGTTGGGACGCACATAATGTCACGGAAGACGCAGATATCGGCATACGCCTCGCGCGTTTTGGCTATCACACAGAGCTCCTGCCCACCGTTACCCTCGAAGAGGCCAATTGTGGCGGTTGGCCTTGGTTGCGCCAGCGCAGCCGCTGGCTCAAAGGCTATGCGGTCACCTGGGCGGTCCACACGCGCGCGCCTAAAACCCTCGTGCGGGACTTGGGTCTTTGGCAGTTTTTCGGCGTGCAATTGCTCTTCGCAGGCACGCTGTCACAGTTTTTGTTGGCACCCGTGCTTTGGACGTTCTTGCTGGCCTTTCTCACTCTGCCGCATCCCTTAACGGGGTTCATCCCGAGCTGGGGTTTTTACACCCTGGGCGAAATTTATTTGATGTCCGAAATCATCAACATCATCGTTGGTATGCTGTCTTGCAATCAGACCAAGCACCGCCATTTGCTCAAATGGGTGCCAAGCCTGCATTTCTACTTCCCGCTAGGATCTATGGCCGCCTATAAAGACTTCTTCGAACTGCTCTACAAACCCTTTTATAGGGACAAAACCGCCCATGGGATATCGCTTGCTTCCGCTCCAGCCAAGCCCCTCACCAGGCCTGAGTGCCAGAATCATGTTTCAGACGTGTGACAAAGGCTTCACTCAAATGCCGTTTCACCGCCTCATAGGCCGCCGGCCCATCTCGCTCCGAAATTGCCAAAACAATCGCCTGATGTTCATCCAAGGCCATGGGCCCCCGCCCCTCGACAGCCAGGGAGGTCGTCGCCAGAAGCGCCATAGAACGATAAACCAAATCCAGCTGTTGCACCAAAAACCGATTGTGAGACGCCAAATGCAATTGCTTGTGAAATCTCTTATTGGACCGTGCCAAAGCTGCGGCATCCGTTACCCGCTCACGGTCCGCATCAATCATTTGTTGCAGCACATTCACCTCTTCAACCGACGCATGTTGCGCCGCCAAACGCGCCGCCAGCCCCTCAAGCTCTGTGCGCACCACATAGAGTTCCGCCATTTGATTATGATCAAGAGAGGCGACAATTAAAGTCCGACCATCACGGGTCAAAAGGCTCTGGGTCTCCAGCCTTTGCAGCGCCTCGCGGATCGGTGTGCGCGATACGCCGAAACGCTCGGCCAATTCGCTTTCCACCAAGCGACTGCCGGGCTTGTAGATGCCCACGTCAATCGCCTCCAAAATCAATCCATAAGCGTCCCCTTGAACGGGTCGGGATGCAGATGTTTCCAACATAATAGACTCCTTATCGGCCGTTGCATCGACTATGGGCGAGCTGGCCGCGCCTCGCAAGCGTTTCGCCATTGAACATGTCGCGCTATTTGGTACCAATTGCCGCATGGATTTTGACCAATTTTCCCATGTCGACACTTGGATCTTTGATCTCGACAATACGCTGTACCCGCCCAAGGTACGGATTTTTGATCAAATCGAAGAGAAAATGCGGCTTTTTGTAGCTGATTTTCTGAATGTTAGCCTTGATGAGGCGGATGTGTTCCGCGCGCAGTATTGGCGCAGCCATGGAACAACCCTCGCGGGGATGATGGACCGGCACGCCATGCCGCCGGAGGCATTTTTGCAATTTGTCCATGACATAGATTTTTCACCATTGCCGCATTCAGCAGAGCTTTCAGCGCTAATTTCCGCCCTGCCGGGACGGAAAATCGTCTATACCAACGGCACAGAACCCTATGCTCGCCGGGTATTGCAAGCGCGTGGCTTGGAGCAAAACTTTGAAGCAGTCTACGGAATTGAGCACGCAAGTTATCGACCAAAGCCTCATGCTGAGGCATTTACAGAAATCTTTGCGCGCGCGGCTGTGACCCCGCAGTCCGCCGCAATGTTTGAGGACGACTCGCGCAATTTGCAGGTGCCCGCTGACCTCGGGATGCGAACCGTCTATATCTCTCCAGACGCGACTTCGCCCGATTATATTGACGCAACGCACCAAGATTTAGAGGCCTTCTTGTCACAATTGGTCGCAGCTTGCTTTTCAACTCCGAGCGGCGAATTACGTAAGTCTCATGTCCATACATAAAGATATTGTCATCTCTGGCGGCGGCATTGCAGGGCTGACCGCAGCAGTTGCCTTCGGCGAGGCAGGCTTCGAGGTACTTTGCCTTGACCCCACAGCACCCGTCACTGACCGGACCAATCAAGGTGCCGATCTGCGCACCACCGCCTATTTGCAACCCGCGCAAGCTTTTTTGCAGAACATTGGCCTTTGGCCATTACTGGCAGACCGCAGCGCACCGCTTCAAATCATGCGCATTGTGGATGCGGCGGGCGAGGCATTGGTCCGCAAGGATTTTAACGCCGCCGATATTTCAGACGCGCCATTCGGCTGGAACTTGGGCAATTGGGACATGCGCGAGGGGCTTTTGAGGCGGCTGGACGCCCTGCCAAATGTCGACTTTCAGCCAGGAGTTTCAACGACGGGCAGTCAAACGCGCAGTACCGAAGCACGCGTCACCCTAAGTTCGAACCAACGCGTCAGTTGTAAATTGCTCATTGCTGCAGATGGCCGCGACAGCCCCATTCGGCACGCGGCCAAAATCCGCACACAACACACAGATTTTGGCCAACTGGCTCTGAGTTTTGCGGTAAGCCATGAGGGACCGCATGAGAATATCTCGACCGAGGTCCATAAGTCGGGCGGGCCTTTCACCTTAGTGCCCATGCGCGATTTCAATGGCAAACCCTCCTCTGCCGTGGTGTGGATGGACCACGTCAATGCGATAAAGGAGATGCAGTCCCTACCCACCGAGGCCTTCAACGCTGCCATTACAGAGCGTTCCGCCGGTGTTTTAGGGCAGCTGGAGCTGATCACAGCGCGCTCCGCCTGGCCGATCATAAGCCAACTGTCTGATCAATTCTTTGCCGAGCGGACCGCATTTATCGCAGAGGCCGCGCATGTGGTGCCGCCGATTGGCGCGCAAGGTTTGAACCTAAGCTTGGGAGATATTGAGGTGCTTCTAGATCTTGCAAAAGCCGCGCCGGCACAGATTGGTGAGGCTGACATGCTCAAACGTTACCATCAAGCCCGCCGGCCGATTGCGCAATCTCGGGTGCTCGGTGTCGGCGCGCTGAACCGCGCCTCCAAGGCCGAGGGCCCCATTGCCGCGCGGGCCAGGGCGCTGGGGTTGGACGCGATCCACCGGATCACGCCCCTACGCCATCAGCTCATGCAATTAGGGCTGGGCATCCGCTAGGGCTAGGGCAGATTAAGCGGCGAGCACTTGATCCAAAGCCTGCTCTAAACGCGCCACGCTGGCATCCACATCATAGAGCTTATCAAGGCCAAACAGGCCAAGACGGAAACTGCGATACTCCGGGCCCTCGTCGCATTGCAGCGGAACCCCGGCTGCGATTTGCATACCAAGCGCGGCAAAAGGTTTGCCAGATTGCATCTCAGGGCTGCTTGCGAAACTCACGACGACACCGGGAGCACCAAACCCATCGGCGGCAACGGATGCGATGCCGCGCGCGGCCAAGGCTGCGCGCACGCGATTGCCTTGCTCCCATTGTGCATCGGCCAATTTGCCAAACCCATAGTCTTTGGTTTCAAGCATTGTATCGCGAAACCCGGTCAAAGCATCGGTTGGCATTGTCGCGTGATAAGCATGACCACCGGCTTCATAGGTCTCCATAATGGACAACCACTTACCCAGATCCACGGCAAAGCTGTTTGACTGGCTGGCTTTTACCGCTGCGATTCCTGCCTCAGACAACATAACCAGACCCGCAGATGGGGAGGCTGACCAACCCTTTTGAGGCGCAGAAATCAGAAAATCAACGCCCACAGCGCGCATGTCCACCCAAGCACAGCCTGAGGCAATGCAATCCAGAACGAACAAACCGCCATAACCATGCACCGCATCAGACACCGCTTTCAGGTAGTCATCTGGCAAGATCAAACCCGCTGAAGTCTCGACATGCGGCGCGAAAACAACATCCGGCTGATCCGACAAAATCTTGGCCACGACTTCGTCAATTGGCGCCGGAGCAAAGGCTGCCTGTATGCCGTTGCCCACCCGCCGGGCTTTCACAACTGTTTCGCTGGCAGGAATTGAACCCGCCTCAAAAATTTGGCTCCAACGATAAGAGAACCATCCATTGCGCAGCACCATAACATTCTTGTCCACAGCGATCTGCCGCGCCACCGCTTCCATACCATAGGTACCGCCGCCGGGAATCACTGCGACGCCATCGGCAGAATAGACCTCTTTCAAAATGGATGAGATGTCACGCATCACGCCCTGGAATTTCGTGCTCATGTGATTAAGTGAGCGATCTGTAAACACAACAGAATATTCAAGAAGGCCGTCTGGATCTACGGTATCAAGCAAAGCAGTCATGTGGGTATCTCCTATGGTTTCAGCACATTATAAAACCTTAAACACAGGATGCACGGTCTATTTTGGTATGCAACTAGAGCGGGCCAAGCAGACGCTCTTCACTCAAAAGCACATTGGCCTCGACATCACCGATACCGCGCACAGTCATAATGCGGTGACGAAGGACCCGCTGGAAATCCGCAATGTCCCGCGCCACGACCCGCAAGCGGTAATCATAACGCCCCAGCACATGCTGAACGGTTTGCACCTCCCAGATGGCAGTCACGGCACGTTCAAAATCTTCAAGGCTGACCTGCCCGCGGGTGGCAAGCTTTACGCCTAAAAAGACCGTGACCCCAAATCCCAATGCCTCGACGTTGAGATCCACGCGACGGCCGGCCAGAACGCCCGCAGCCTGCAAACGCTTGATGCGCCGCCAGGTGGCCGGCTGGCTCAATCCCAATTGACGGCCCAAAGCACCTGTCGACTGGGTGACATCCCGAGACAGCGCCCGCAAGAGCGCAAAATCCTTGTCATCCCAAGCACTCATAGCGGCAGAGCTTGCGCAGTTTTCAGCGTCGCTACATGCATCAAAGCCTCCAGCTCAGAGATATGTGGCAGATTGAGAATCTCACTACGATAAAGTTTTTGGTAATCGGGCATATCTTTGGCAATCACGGAAAGACGCACATCCACGCGGCCAGAAAAGGTCTGTATAGCAATCACCTGCTTGATCTGACGGGCTGCCGCCAGAAACTCATCAAAAGCCTTCGAATTGGTTTTATCCAAAGTAAAGCGCAGGCTGACCTCAACCCCATATCCCAAAGCCGCCCAGTCAATCACCGCGTGCACACCGCGCAACACGTCTTCGGTCTTCAACCGATCCAACCGGCGCGCCACCGTGGCAGGCTGTGATTGACAACGTTCCGCCAGCTCCGACAGCGGCGCTGCAGGGTCAGATTGTAAAACCCGCAAAATGCGGCGATCAAGATCATCAAGCATGAAATTTTCATATATTAAGATATCACAAATTAAAACCTCTATGATTTACATGATTTATCAAAATTTATCCTTTTTTGCGCTGTTGAAGCTGATAGACAGGCCCCAGAAAACCCAACTATGAAAGGACGCCAAAATGCGCGTTTATTATGATCGCGATTGCGATGTAAATCTGATCAAAGACAAAAAAGTCGCCATTCTCGGCTATGGCAGCCAGGGCCATGCCCATGCGCTGAACCTGCGCGACAGCGGTGCGAAAAACCTCGTCGTTGCGCTGCGTGAAGGGTCTGCCTCTATTGCAAAGGCGGAAGGCGAAGGCCTGAAAACTATGGGCATTGCAGAAGCAGCCGCTTGGGCCGATGTTATCATGTTCACCATGCCGGATGAATTGCAGGCCGAAACTTACAAAAAATATGTCCACGACAATATCCGTGAAGGCGCGGCCATTGCATTTGCACACGGCTTGAACGTGCATTTTGGCCTGATAGAGCCAAAAGAAGGCATCGACGTCATCATGATGGCTCCAAAGGGTCCGGGCCACACCGTACGCGGCGAATACACCAAAGGTGGTGGCGTGCCCTGCCTCGTTGCCGTAGACAAAGACGCCTCAGGCAAAGCTCTGGAAATCGGCCTGTCCTATTGCTCGGCAATCGGTGGCGGCCGCTCAGGCATTATCGAAACCAACTTCCGTGAAGAATGCGAAACCGATCTCTTTGGTGAACAAGCGGTTCTTTGTGGCGGCTTGGTGGAGCTGATCCGCATGGGTTTCGAAACTTTGGTCGAAGCGGGCTACGCACCAGAAATGGCCTATTTCGAATGTTTGCACGAAGTAAAATTGATTGTGGATCTGATTTATGAAGGCGGTATTGCCAACATGAACTACTCCATCTCCAATACAGCGGAATACGGTGAATATGTCTCCGGTCCACGTATCTTGCCCTACGACGAAACCAAAGCCAAAATGAAAGCGGTTCTGAGCGACATTCAAAACGGCAAATTCGTGCGTGACTTCATGGTCGAGAACGCTGTTGGGCAGCCATCGTTCAAAGCGACACGCCGCATCAACGATGAGCACCAGATCGAAGCCACAGGTGAGAAACTGCGCGCGATGATGCCTTGGATCTCTGCTGGTAAGATGGTTGATAAATCCAAGAACTAATCTTGTGGTGAGCTATGGCTCACATTAGACTTTGGGGGCTCGGTACGACTGGCCGGGCCCTTTTCTTTTGCCTGTGTGAAAGTACGTCCATGACATCTCCCGGAGTGATCAACTGGCTTCGCATTGCCTTCATCGCAATGATTTGGGGCGGAGCCTTCATGGTGGTGCGCATCGCATTGCGTGACTTCGAACCGCTGACCCTTGCGGCCGGTCGGATCACCATCGGCGCCATCGCACTCTTTTGCCTGATGCATTGGCGCGGCATTGCCTTGCCCAGCTTCAAAGATATCGCCGTCTGGCGCTTTGTTCTTTTGGTTGGACTGCTGTCCAGTGCAATCCCCTTCGCGCTGCTCAGTTGGGGCCAACAACATGTACCCTCCGCCTTCGCCGGCATGACCATGGCGGCGTTGCCAATTTTTGTTTTGCCGCTGGCACATTTTTTTGTACCGGGCGAGCGGATTTTTTTACGCAAACTCATCGGCTTTGGAGTTGGCTTTTTGGGCGCGATGTTACTGATCGGCACAAGCGGTCTTGGCGTAGCAGAGGGCCCCGTGGAGACTCTGGCGCGTTTCGCCTGCGTGGGGGCCGCTTTTTGCTATGCCTGCGGTTCCATCGCCACGCGACAATGCCCACCCATTAATGAGCTGGCGCTTTCCACCGGCTCACTCATTTTGGCCGCAGTGTTCTTACTACCCACAGCGCTGCTTGTCGAAGGCCTGCCCGAGCTGCCCAGCCTCACAGGTTTACTCGCCATTGGATACCTGGGCCTTGTTCCTACCGCCTTGGCCTTCATCATCAAAGTTGCCGTGATCCGCAGCGCAGGTCCGTCGTTCATGACGCTCACAAATTACCAAGTCCCCGTCTGGTCCGTGCTCGCGGGCAGCCTCTTTCTAGGGGAAACCCTGCCAGCCACACTCTTTGTCGCTTTGGCCTTAATCTTATTGGGAGTGGCAATCATTCAAGCGGGTGTCTTGCGCCGCATCTTTAGCCGCGGACAGCCGCCCAAACTTTGAGCGCTTGAACCGTTTCGCGCACATCATGCACCCGCAAGATCTGCGCGCCTTGTCCAGCGCCAGCCAAGGCCACAGCAACGGAGCCAGCCATGCGGTCCTGGGCCTTTCCTGCACCAGAAATCGTTCCAATAAAGCGCTTACGGGACGCGCCCAAAAGTACGGGACACCCCAAGCCATGAAACAGGGCAAGACCGCGCAAAAGTGCCAAATTATGCTCCAAGGTTTTTCCAAACCCTATGCCGGGATCGACAATAATATTGTGCCACAACACGCCCTTTGACAGCGCAAAATCCACCCTTGCAGCCAAATAATCATACACATCCAGCAAAACATCTTGGTATTGCGCGTTTTGCTGCATCGTTTTGGGGTCGCTGGGTGCGTGCATCAGGCACAATGGCGCGCCGCTGCGGGCCGCCACCCCTGCCATCTCACTGTCAAAACTCAAAGAGGAGACATCATTGATCCAATCAACACCCGCATCCAAGGCCGCCGCCGCAACAGGCGCTTTGCGCGTGTCAATTGACAGTGGCACAGAAGATACCTGCCGCACGTCAAGAATGGCGGGCTTGGTCCGCGCAATCTCTTCCTCCAGGGCAACTGCATCCGCACCGGGGCGCGTGCTTTCGCCCCCAATATCAATGATATCTGCACCCTCTTGCATCAAGCGCGCGGCATGGGCACGTGCGTTTGCCCGGCTGTCAAACTGCCCACCATCAGAAAAACTATCTGGCGTGGTATTTAAAATACCCATGACCTGCGGCCGCGCTTTTGTGCTTGTGCTAGTGCTTGTGCCCAAATCAGAGCGCACAGAGGTGAGCCGATACAAGATATCCTTCGGCACCTCATCAGCTGAGATCAACTCAGCGCTCCCATACCGCGACAGAACTTCGACCTTGGAAAAACGGCACCAGCCCCCCGCAAGCACATGCGAGCCCTGCTCTTCGACCAAAGGCCTATAATACAGTGTCATAACCGTGCCAGATCTGCCTGAGCCTGGCGGGCAATAGGCAAATTCCCTGTTGGAGTGGCGCCGACAAACACCAGCTGCGCCGCCTGCATTTCTTGGGCAAACCATTCGACCAGAGCAGAAATATCGACCATCTCAGGCGGCGGACCATCGACCGCATCCAAAACAATTTTCGAGGGTGCCCAGAGGCTGATCTGATCGTGGCGCATGCCCCAATCCAATTCTGTCTTCGTACCCACAACCACACAACGCGGATCGTGACTGGCAAAAATCCAAGCATTTTGTTCAATCGCCAAAAGATCAATGCGGCGTTGCACCATGCGATGGCTCGCCACCTGCGGCGCTCCCACATCGGGCATACCAACACAGATAATGACCGGGCGGGTGTTATGTTCAGCGGCGGAGAGCCAGGCATCTAAATGCCCCTCTTCGATCACAGTATTTGCCAAAAACAGTACAATCGGATGCGGCGTCTCTTCCAACCCCGGAAGGTCCGTTTCAACAGCGCGAGACTTTGAGCGCACAATCTCAACGCCCAAATTGCCCGGCCCGCGATCAAGCTTTTCAATACGCACAAAAACCCGCTGCGCTTGCGGCGCGAGCAAAATGCGCTCTGCAACACGTTCCGCCAAAGTTTCCAGCAAATTCAGCCGTTCTTCGGACAAGGCAGCTTCAATGGCCTCTGTGACCCGATCATACGACAGGATGCGATCCACATCATCGTCGATTTCGTCGCTCAAAGGCTCGACTTCAACCACCACATCAAAACGAATGCGTTGCGTGGTGCCGCGTTCAGTTTGAAACGCACCAATCTCCACAGTGAGGATATAGTCGCGCACAGAAATTCTATCAAAAGGTGCCTTAGCTGTCGCCTCTGACCGCGCATTGGGATGAGCAAAAGCATGTTTTAGATCGTCGGTCATTTTGGCCTCTTGCCCTGTTTGATAGCCGCGCCCGGCGTGGCACAACCATTATTTCTCAGCAACGCGTCTAACGGGTTTATAAAATTTGTGTACCCCGATTGTGGCCACATGCTGAAAACGTCGCGCCCAAGATGGGGACACAAAGGTGGCATGATAATAGGTAGCCCCCTTTGTCAAAGGCCGCGTCTTGCGGTCCATCGACACCCGTGCAACTCTTTTGACTTGATCATAGGCCGTCCCATTGGCGATATACTCCAACTTCCCGTCGCAATTATAACTAAATTGGCACGCATGTTTGCGCCCTGTACCTTGGCGCACCACACCGCAAATGCTGTTTGGAAAATTTGGACTGTCAACACGATTGAGAATCACTTCCGCCACCGCAAATTGTCCTGCGACCGGTTCTCCGCGGGCTTCGAAATAAATAGCCTCAGCCAAGCACGCCCATTGCTTGCCGCCACTTGGCTTTGCCAAACTGCGCAGCCAACGGCCAGAATATCGCACTTCAGATCCCTTTGGGCGCTCTTCAGGACGCGGGGAGGTTAAAACCGCAACGCGGCTCAAAGAGATTGCCGAGACCATCGCGTTTTCATGGCGCAGGGCATCTTCTAACCCCGCCGATAGAAAAGCAGAGGATAGATCACTGGCCTTGCTAGGCTGTAGGGCCAAACCCTGCAAAGCCAGCCCGGCACAGATAGCCATGGCGACAGTGCGAAACTCTCCAAACCCCATTGATACTCTCCCAACAGCTCGAGACGCTTTACTCAAATATGAAGGCTTCGTCCAGCGACCGAGGAATTTACATCAAGAGACCTTACAAAAAATATAAAAAATCAGCCGGTTATTTTGTCTGTAATGGCACATTGCGCAGCCGCTAGGCGGGCGACGGGCACACGGAACGGCGAGCAGGACACATAGGTGAAACCACATTGGCGGATAAAAGCAATCGCCACCGGATCGCCCCCATGTTCTCCACAGATCGATAGAACCACTTCAGGCCGCGCGGCCCGGCCACGCTCAGCGCCAAGCGTCAGCAATTCGCCAACGCCTTCTTTGTCCAAGCGATGGAACGGATCTTCTTCATAGACCCCCTGCTGCACATAAGAAGACATAAACCGCCCTGCATCATCGCGAGACAGCCCATAGGCCATCTGCGTCAGATCATTGGTGCCAAAGCTCAAAAATTGGGAATAGGCAGCAATTTCTCCAGCGCGCAGGGCCGCACGCGGAGTTTCGACCATGACTCCAAGAGAATAGCTAAAGCTACGCCCACGTTCGACCCGCACCGCGGCGGCAGCGGCATCAATGCGCGCTTTGACCAATTCGACTTCGCGGCAGGCCGACACCAATGGAATCATGATCTCTGGTGAGGCATCAACGCCGCTGTCGATCGCCGCTTCAAATATCGCCCGTGCCTGCATTTCGTAAATTTCAGGAACCGTGATCCCAAGCCGCACACCGCGCAGACCGAGCATCGGGTTATATTCCGACAATTGCTCCACCCGTTCCGTCACGCGCGATAGGGGCAGATTGAGCGCTTCGGCCAAATCGCGTAACCCACTGCGATCAGCGGGCAAAAACTCGTGCAAAGGCGGATCAAGCAACCGAATGCAAACCGGGCGCCCCTCCATGATTTGGAACAATTCGGTAAAATCGGCCCGCTGCATTGGCAGAAGTCGCTCCAAAGAGGCGGCGCGGTCCTCTTCATTTTCAGCGAAAATCATCTCCCGCATCACCGTCAAGCGATCAGCTTCAAAGAACATATGCTCACTGCGACACAGGCCAATGCCGTCAGCCATAAAATTTTTGGCCGTTTGCGCATCGCGCGGCGTATCCGCATTGGCTCTGATACCAATATCGCGCAGCTCATCTGCCCAACCCAATAGGGTTGTAACAGCGGTATTGAGACCAGCTTCCACTGTCTCCACATGCCCGACCAATACCTCACCATGAGTGCCGTCCACAGTGATAACATCGCCCTCACGCAAAATTTGTTGGTTGCGGCCAATGATCGACTTCTTTTGTCCGTCGATGCTCATGTCCGAGGCGCCCACCACGCAGGGCAGGCCAAGACCGCGCCCGATCACAGCGGCATGGCTCGTGACCCCGCCGCGTTCCGTGAGAACCGCAACCACAGAGTGCATCCCACGAATATCTTCCGGCCCTGTTTCTCGCCGCACCAAAACAGCCGCCTCGCCGCGTGCAGCACTGGCTTGCGCGTCAGAGGCTGTAAAGACGATCTTTCCAGTTGCCGCCCCCGGGCTTGCGGCAATGCCCTTGGCCAATACGGTGCGCGGTGCATTGGGTGCCACTTGTCGGTGCAGCAGTTCGGACAATGCCTTTGGGTCAACCCGCATAAGTGCATCTTCGCGCGGTATGATGCCGTCGCGGGCCAAGTCCACGGCAATATGGACCGCCGCGCTTGAAGATCGCACGATACGCACCGCATCCAAAATCGCCAGCTTGCCACTCTCGAGCGTAAATTCAATTTGCATCTCTTCACGCAAGCGCTTTCGAGCCAAAACCGAATACTCCAAGAGCTGAGCAAAAGCCTCGGGACAAGTTTCCTCAAAGGACGGACCACGGGGATCCTTGGTCAAATACAAAGATCCAACCTGCCGATCCAATGCCTCGCGCCCTTGAGATTGTCGCAGATAGCGCCCGTGAATTTCGGGCAGGCCCGTATCAGACGAGGCAAATTGTATCACACCCGAGCCACATTCACCGCGCCCAACCCCAATGGCCATCGCCTGAACCACAAGCCCAAGCCCCGCATCCACCGGTGCGCCTTTAGCCTGGCGCAACAGCCGCGCACTGGTGCCTTCCCATGCGCGGGCCATAGATCGCAGCACATGGGCCAATTGCACATCAACCTCCTGCGGGAAGGGTTCATCGGCCTCGTCGCTATAGGTGGTCAAAGCCTTGATCACATCGCCAGCATTCGGGGTTTCAGGATCATCGAAAGCATCTGGATCCAGCCGTGCCACATGGGTCGCATAGGCGTTGATAAACCGCAAATAAAGGGTGGCCGCTGCCGTTTCACCATGGCTTTCGCAGAGCTCTGAAAATTTAACATCATTCATACCGATGTTCAAAATCGCACCCGGCCCGCCCCAATCAGGACTGCCAGAGGACGGCCGCACCGAGAGCAAGGGCGCCACGCCAAAATGTGGCAAGACCAAGTCAAGATCCAAGGCGTGGCCCTGCGCCAATTCATGCACCGCCTCAAACGAGAGCGCCACCGTTATCGGAACCGGCATATCCAGCCGGATCAAGCGTTGCGCACATTTGGCCCGCCCACCATAGGCGGCGGCGGTCATTGGGGCTGTATTGGTGACCAATACAACAGGGGCGAATATTTGATCGTTCTGCACTGCGGCATCCTCATGTTCTGCTGCAGCATAGGCCGTTGACTGCGTAGTGCAAGAGGCAGTTGTCAGCCTTCGACTTTGGTCAAATCAGCAACAGACAGGCAGGTTGTGCGAATCCGGCTCAAAAGATTCAGCCGATTGCGGCGGACCAATGCGCTATCAGCATTGATCTTAACCGCTTCAAAAAACGCGTCGATCGGACCTCGCAATGTGGCCATAGCTGCCATAGCAGTGGCAAAATCCTGTGTCGCCATGGCGGGTTGAATCTTCTTATCCGCTGCGTCCAGCGCCGCAAAAAGCACCTTTTCCGCTTCATTTTCGGAAAATTTTGGATCGGCACCGAAGCTATATTCAACCCCATCCTGCGCTTCGGCTTGGCTCAAGATATTGTTGGCACGTTTAAAGCCCTGAATCAGGTTCCCACCATCATCGGTGCTCAGCGTGCCTTGCAAGGCCTCGGCCCGCTTGACCAAAAGTGCCAGATCGTCACTTTGCGGCATGGCGATACATGCGTCGATCACATCATGACGAATACCGCGGTCGCGCAGATAGGTTTTCAGGCGATCTTGGAAAAATCCGAGCAAATCCGCAGCTCCAGCACCCGCGTCCGCAGGGATCAGCCGATCGGCTAGCGGCAAGGTGAGGTGATTGTCCAATATCAAACGGATCACCCCCAGAGCTGCGCGGCGCAGTGCAAACGGATCTTTCGAGCCCGTCGGCTTTTCATCAATCGCCCAAAACCCTGTGAGAGTGTCAAGCTTATCGGCCAGAGCTACAGCAACAGAAACCGGCGCTGTCGGCACGTCATCCGAGGGGCCAAGTGGCGAATAATGCGCTTCACAGGCCGCCGCAATCTCAGCCGACATGCCCGCTTTTGCCGCGTAATAGCGCCCCATGAGTCCCTGCAATTCGGGAAATTCATAGACCATCTCTGAGCTCAAATCTGCCTTGGCCACCAAAGCGGCCTGCTCGGCCATATCGGGATCCGCGCCCACCAGTGGAGCCAAGTCGCGGGCCAAAGCCGCGATACGTTTGATTCGCGCGGCCTGGCTGCCGAGCTTGTTGTGAAAGGTGACGTTTTCCAAAGCCGCCTGCCAGGCTCCCATGCCCGCTTTTGCTTCGCGCAGATCATTCTCCCAAAAGAATTTCGCATCGGCAAGACGCGCGGCCAGCACCTTTTGGTTGCCCTTCAATATTGTAGCGCCCTGATCGGCCGCCTCAATATTTGCCACAGTCACAAAGCGCTCAATGCGTCCTGTTTTCGGATTTGCGACCGAGAAGAATTTTTGATGTTCTTTCATAGAGGTCTTCAATACCTCTGGCGGCAGATCCAAAAATTCCTCATCAATTTGGCCCATGAGGACAACGGGCCACTCGACGAGCCCTGCCACCTCCGCCAGTAAGCCGGCATCTTCCACCACGCTATAGCCCAGCGCAAAAGCTTGGGTCTGGGCCTCCTGCCAAATCGCCGCTTGACGCTCCTCGGCCCGCAAGATCACTTTGGCGCGCTTCAGCTTAGTGTCGTAATCCTCAAAACCACTCACCGCAAAAGCATCGGGAGCCATGAAACGGTGACCTCGGGTCTGGTTGCCAGCCTGAAAGCCATCCACTTCAAGTGGGACAATCGAGACTTCGGCCTCATTCGACAAGATACAAAGGATAGATTGCAAAGGCCGCACCCAACGCAGGCTCCCCGAGCCCCAGCGCATTGATTTTGGCCAAGGAAAATTCCGAATAGTCGACTCTAACACCTCGGCCACAATCTCAGAGGCGGGCCGTCCAGGCTTGGTGATCTTGGCGAAATAGACCTGACCTTTTTTGTCGTCGCGCACTTCGAGGTCATCCATAGACACACCCGCGCCACGCAAAAACCCATTGATCGCCTGTTCCGGCGCGCCAACTTTCGGGCCCTTACGCTCCTCTTGCACGGTGGGGCTGGCGTCAAGCAAATCTTCCACCACCAAAGTCAATCGCCGCGCTGTGTGAAACGCGGAAGCCGTGGCATAGGTCAAGCCCGCCTCGACCATCCCATTGGTCAAAAGTTTTTTGAGGTTCTCAGCCGCTGGGGCTTGCAAGCCTGCGGGTATTTCTTCCGAAAAAAGTTCAATGAGAAGATCCGCCATTATTGATCCCTTTCCGGGCAGTCGTCAGAGGCCTGCGAGCCGTCATAAAGTTTGTCGCCACAATCGTTGATCTGATGCCAAACAAAGCCGCGCCCATCATCATAAATTGCCACAATGCGGTCGATCCCAAATTCGTAATTCGCCGCGCCAAGATAAGCGGTCGCAAGGCCTGCGTCGATGTCAGCGGCTATTTGGGCCGCATCGAAACACCCAAACCACTCGGGCGCGTTGCGCGGTTCTGAGCGCTCAAGCGTGGTGAATGTCTCTGTGAGCATGGCCGTGCTCAAAGGAGTTTTGAAACAGGCACGATAGCGGATTGGGCTGCTGTCTGCATCAATGCCCTCAAACTCCGTCACCGGAATGCGTGTCGGCTCACCACTAACGACCGAGGTCAAGGCGACCTCTCCCTGGGTGAAGGTTTCGTAATAGCCATAGACCTGCGCATAATAGACGCCAATCCCGAAGGCCGCTGTTATCCCTAAAATTCCGCCGCTGATCACTTTTCCACTGACAGCCATCAGGCCGCTCCCGCTGCTGAAGTCTGAACGAAGGCATCGGCGCATTTGGTCGCCAAACTCCGAACTCGGCCAATATAGGCCTGCCGCTCTGTGACTGAAATCACGCCACGCGCATCCAGAAGGTTAAACATGTGGCTGGCTTTAATACATTGATCATAGGCCGGATGGGCCATGATGATCCGCTTGCCGGTTTTGGGGTCAACCGCCTCTTGCGCCAAAATGGTCTCGCATTCTGCCTCAGCCTCTTCAAACTGGCGCAGTAAAACCTCTGTATTGGCCACATCGAAGTTCCAACGGGCGTATTCTTCCTCAGTTTGGCGGAAAATATCCCCATAGGTGAGCGCGATGGGCGCCGAAGGATCGTTAAAGGGCATATCCATCACATGATCCACGCCCAAGACATACATGGCCAAACGCTCCAGACCATAGGTTAGCTCGCCAGAAATCGGGTGGCAGTCGTGGCCACCGACCTGCTGGAAATATGTGAACTGCGACACTTCCATACCGTCACACCACACTTCCCAGCCCAGTCCCCAAGCCCCCAGAGTCGGGCTTTCCCAATCGTCTTCGACAAAGCGGATGTCATGCAGGGCCATATCAATGCCAATGGCTTTGAGACTGCCCAGATAGAGCTCTTGCAAATTCGGCGGGCTGGGTTTGATGAGCACCTGATATTGGTAATAATGCTGCAAGCGGTTTGGATTTTCTCCATAGCGGCCATCGGTTGGACGGCGCGATGGTTGCACATAGGCAGCGGTCCAGGGTTTAGAGCCCAAAGCCCGCAGCGTGGTGGCGGGGTGAAACGTGCCAGCACCCACCTCCATATCATAGGGCTGCAAGATGGCGCAGCCCTGCTCGGCCCAGTAGGTTTGAAGGCGCAAAATAATTTCTTGGAATGATTTTGGAGTGCTCATATGGTCCTCGGCCGCTGATCTGGCGCCTGAATAGGCGCTGCACGGGCCAGCGTCAATCAAGCCACCGATGCGAAATCAGCGCAAATCCCAAAACTTTCGTTCACCGACTTGATTTACGCAGCAATCGCACAAATAACAGGACAAATTTTTAAAAGGTTCTAAGATGAAATCAGCGCTAATCTACAGCCTCGTGGCTATGATTTTAACCTGGGCACAGGTTGCTTTGGCACAATCGACTGTGACTCGGCAGGTTTGGATCCAGCTCGAAACCCGGCTGCATCTCGAGGCAAGTTTGGACAGGATTGAGATCTATGCCCGCGATCTGGATAATGTGAACGGGTTTGAAATTGGCGGTGGCTGGTTCGGCGTGGCCATCGGCCCATATGATCCAGAGCAGGCCGATGCCGCCTTGCAAAAGTTCCGCGCTGAGGGAATTATTCCCCGCACCAGCTTCACCACAAGCGGCTCATCCTACGGTGAACGCTTCTACCCGCGCCCGCGCACGGCTCAAGTCGCAACACAAACCGATGCGCGACCAAATCCGGCACCCCAAACCGAGGCCCCCGCCGCAGATCAAGAGCCTAGCGCGGTGCCCGATGGGCTGGCGGAAGTGACCTTACCAGAACAGCCAATCAGCCTGGCCAAGCAGCTCGCCCAAGCCAAAGCCACAGAAAGGGCCATGACAGAGGACGAGAAAAAATACCTGCAACGCGCACTCGCTTGGGCCGGGTTTTATGAAAGTGCCATTGATGGGCTTTATGGACCGGGCACGCGTGCGGCTATGACGCGCTGGCAAAGCGCCAACGGCTATCAAGAAACCGGTGTTCTTACCGCCGACCAAAGAGCCGAAGCTATTGCGGATTTTCAATTTTTGTTAGCAGGATTGGGATTTAAAGAGATGGTGGATGCGCAGGCTGGGATCGCGCTGCGCCTGCCCAGCGCCCTTTTGGCGCCAGTCTCCTATAACTCGCCCTTTGCCACCTATGCCGCCAAAGGCACAGGCTTGGCGCAGGTGATCCTCATCAGTCAACGCGGCGATAGAGCCCGGCTGGCAGCCCTATATGAAGTGATGCAAACTTTGAGCATCCTACCAGAAACCGGCCCCCGCAATTTGGCGAAATCCAGCTTCACGATAGAGGCCTATGACGACCGGCTCCACACCACCGGCTTTGCCACATTGCAGGGCGGTGACATCAAAGGGGTGATATTTGTCTGGCCGCGCGGGGATGCAGCGCGCCGCGCACGCGTAGAAGAGGAAATCTTCACCAGCTTCACATCTGTTGCTGGCGCGCTGGGCGAGGCACCCATTCTTGACACGGATCTTAAGCCGAAAGACTCCCTGGGCGGCTTGACCATTCGTCAACCAAGCTTCACGCAATCGGGAGTTTTCATCAGCAGCGCGGGCCATATCCTCACGGCGGCGCAAGACTTTTCCGAGTGCACAAGCTTGCTTTTGCAAGATGGTCTTCCGCTCAGCATCGCGGCGCAAAACGCGGAGCTTGCGGTCTTGGTTCCCACACAAGGCGCGGCACCCCCGTCGGTTGGTCGGTTCGAAACCGAGCGTCCCGATGCGCCGCAATATGTTGCTTTGGGGGGTTACTCCTATGGCGGCAAACTTGGCGCACCATCCATAACCATGGGCCAGTTGCAAGCACTGACCAACCTCAAAGGCCGCGCAGGTATTGCCCGATTGGAGATCGACAGCCTGCCGGGCGATATTGGCGGGCCGATTTATGACCAATATGGCTCTGTGATCGGTGTGCTGTTACCGCCAACACCCCAGGGATCTCGCCAACTGCCTGCAAATGTACAATTCATGGCCAATTGGCCATTGATTTCTGAGACATTGATCGCGGCCGAGGCCGCCACCAGCACCGACACCAAGACCGTCAAGCTGGAGCCTGTGGATTTAGCCAATCTTGCGGAAAACACCGTCGGCCTGATTGCATGTTGGCCATAACCGGCCAGAAATACTTTCAAATGTAAGGCCCAAAGATTAGGGGATGCGGGACCAATCGGCCCCGCATTTTATTATTTGACCGAAATACGGCCATCAAGATAGGCCTCATAGCTTCCCTGCGCGGCCATATATTCGGCCAAAACCACGTCGAGACCCAGTCCACAATCATAGGCATTCAAACCATCCCAAAACATTTTGTAGCCATCTCCGCCATTGCGCACATAGTTATTCGTAACAACGGAGTAGAGGGCCGCAGGATCGATAGGCTCATAGCCGCCATTTTGCGCAACCAGCACCTCGACGATCCGTCCCTCATTGGGTGCAACCTTTAGGTCCCAAGTGTATTTCAAACCGGCAACCTGAGCAAAACGGCCAGCGACCTCCTCGACCTGGCTAACTGAGTTTTCAAGCGCATCAATCACCCCCTGCCCAGAAATTTGGAAAGTTGCCAAAGTGTTTTGAAATGGCAAGACGGTGAGCACTTCGCCCATGGTCACTTCGCCGGCATCAATACTGGCGCGCAGACCGCCAGAATTGGCAATCGCAATTTGCACACCCTGATCGGCCACACGCGCAAGCATCGCATCAGCCACCAGGTTGCCCATCTCACATTCTTGCACGCGGCAGACGGATCTATCGCCTTCAATCGCGGCGGCGGACATCGCGACGACTTTATTGCGGATCGCCTCTAATGGTTAGGCGGCCTCGGAAATGCGCTCCTTTGTAGCCCCGTCTTCACCCACTGAACCATCCATGATCAGCGGCTCACCAACGGCCTCAAAAATGCGGCCGTCATCATCAAAGGTGACATTCAATTCACCCAAAACTTGCCATAGGCATAGGCTTGAACGAGCGCCGTACCACCCACCATTGTGGGATAGGCCCCTTCAGCACGGTCATTTGTATTAGACAGTAATGTGTTAGAATGCCCGCCGACGATCACATCCACACCGGTGGTATTCGCCGCAACCCGTTGATCGACCAGTTAGCCAGAATGCGATAGCACGATGATCTTATTCACCCCCATTGCGGTCAAGCGGTCCACCTCGACCTGAACCGCTTCAGACGGATCGGAGAAGATCACATTCGGCCCAGGGCTGGCCAGCTCATCGGTATCCTCTGGCGTCAGACCGATCAGACCAATTTTCTCACCAGCCTGCTCAATCACCACCGACTTCTGAATCACATCGCGCAGCAGTGCCTCGCCGCTGATGTCAGCATTGGACATTAAGATTGGAAAATTCACCGCATCGACAAACCCGCGCAGGACTTCCGGCCCATCGTCAAACTCGTGGTTGCCAACGGTCATCGCCGTATAGCCCATTTTGTTCATCATCTCAGCGGCCAGTTTTCCCTTATAGTAGGTATAAAATAGGGTGCCTTGGAATTGATCTCCGCCATCCACCAAAATTGAATTTTCGGACCTTGCACGGGCTTTTGTGATGGCTGTGACCAATCTGGCTGAGCCAACAAAGCACTTTCCTTCGGCGTTATCTTCCTCACCGCAACCGCTATCATATTTTGATATCGGCTCAAAACGCGCGTGGAAATCATTGGTGTGCAAAACCGCTAACGTATAATCCGCCACAGCCATCCCCGCGGTCAAAGCCACAGCTGCTGCGCTAGCAAGCATTGTTTTCATCATTATCATGTCCCTAAATAATTATTATGTCCCGAAATAAATGGAGGCATCATCGATCCACATCTGCTGAGCCGAGTCAATTCTAACCGCCAGAAAAGCCCATACGCAGAAAGGATGGTTGACGATTTTCCCGTGACACGGCACAGCTGGGGAATGTTAATTTACAAAATATTCCGTGCCGCTGAGTGGCACGCCTTGCAGGCCGATGGCGAGACCGATGGGGCGCCGATCGATCTTGAGGATGGCTATATCCATTTTTCCACTGCCCAGCAGGCCCAAGAGACCGCCGATAAACATTTCGCGAATGTCGAAAATCTTTTTCTCGCAGCTGTCGAAACTGAGGCTCTGGGCAGTGCAATAAAATGGGAAATCTCACGCGGCGGCGCTGAATTCCCCCACCTTTATGACAGGCTAAAATTGTCAGAGGTTCTTTGGTGCCGGCCCCTGCCTTTGGTTGGTGGACGCCACAAATTCCCCGAAGGTCTGACATGAGCCTGCGAGAAAAATTAGGCCTGAAGCTTCTGCATCAGTTTGAGCCAGAGCGTGCACATGGCTTGTCAATTCAAGCGCTAAAGCTGGGACTGGCCCCGCTGCACGGCGCTCCGGTTCATACGGCGCGCCTTGAAACCTCAATGGGCGGCATCGCCCTGCGCAACCCGCTTGGCCTGGCAGCGGGCTATGACAAAAACGCTGAGGCGCTGACGCCGTTGGCGAAGGCGGGATTTGGGTTTTTGGAGGTGGGTGCCGCGACCCCGCGGCCACAGCCCGGCAATCCAAAACCGAGGCTGTTTCGCCTGACCGAAGACCAGGCAGTCATCAATCGCTTTGGCTTCAACAATCAAGGCATCGCTGAAATCGCCGTCCGTCTCGCACAAACCCCAACGGCCATACCGCGCGGGTTGAACCTTGGTGCGAATAAAGACAGCGCTGACCGAGCCGATGATTTTGGCCATGTGCTCACGCAGGCCGCCGCACATATCGATTTCGCGACGGTGAATATCTCTTCACCCAACACAGAAAGGCTCCGCGATCTTCAAGGCAAAGCGGCCCTAGAAGATCTATTGGGCCGTGTGAACGCAGCCAATGCGGCTCTGGCCAACCCCCTGCCCATCTTCCTCAAAATCGCGCCTGATCTAACAGATGCGGAAATACAAGATATCGCGGATCTGACGCTCTCAGCCGGGCTCGAGGCCATTATCTGCACAAATACCACTTTGGACAGGGCCGGGCTTTCCTCTGCGCAGCGCGAAGAAACCGGCGGCCTTTCAGGACACCCGCTGTTTGAAAAATCCACTCGCATATTGGCGAAAATGAGCCAAGCCACGCAGGGCAAGATTGACCTGGTGGGCGTGGGCGGCATTGGATCGGCACAGGACGCCTATGCGAAGATCACTGCTGGAGCCTGCGCGGTGCAAATCTATTCAGCCATGGTGTATCAGGGGCTATCTTTAGTGCCGCGCATTGCAAATGGCCTGGATCAGCTTTTGGCCCAGGACGGCTATGAGCGGCTCGATCAAGCCATCGGCACGACCACACAAGACTGGCTCTAACACCAAGCGCAGCTGCGAGGCTCAAGGCGTAGCGGCAACCCGTTCCAGCGCCGGATAGCGGAGCGCCAAACTGACCCCGCGCAGGATGAAAAATCCGTTCATCGCCATCCAAAGCCCATGGTTGCCGAAACTTGGCAAGAGCAAGAGCACCAGACCACAGTAGCCTAAAAACGATAAGACCATCATATTGCGCATATCCTTGGTGCGTGTGGCGCCGATAAAAACCCCATCAAGCATCCAAGCCAAAGCGCCGAGCAGTGGCGCGGCCACCATATGCGGCAGATATAATCGTGCCGCCTGCTGCACAGCGGGGTCTTTTGCCATCACATCAATCACAAAAGGCCCCATGATCCAAAATCCTGCGGCCAAAGCAAAGGCCGTTCCAAAGGCCCAAACCGCCGCCACCGATGCGCCCCGCCGCAATTGCGCCACGGCTCTAGCGCCCATGGCTTGGCCCACCAAAGACTCGGCCGCAAAGACAAACCCATCCATAGCGTAGGAGGCTAGGTAAACAAATTGCAGCAAGACTTGATTGGCCGCTAAGGTAACATCACCGAGTTCGGCCCCAAAAAATAAAAAGCTAACGAAGCCCGCTTGGAGAAGCACCGAGCGAATTAATATATCGCCATTCACCTGCATCATATAGATCACACGGCGCCGGTTGGCGATCTGCTGCCACCAAGACAGAGCCAGGCCACGAAAGACCTGCCGGCAGAGATACAGGCCCAGTGCCAGCCCGCCCCACTCAGCAATCAAAGTCGCCACGGCCACCCCTTCAACCCCAAGGCCCAACCCCAGGACGAACCAGAAATCCAGGATGATATTTGTCACATTCATGAAAAGTTGAATCATCAGCACCGCCCGGGTGCGCTCTTGAGCAATCAGCCACCCGCTGAGGCCATAAATTGCAATCGCCGCCGGTGCTGACCAAACACGAATGGACATATAGTCCCGCGCCAAACTCTCCACTTGAGTGGAGGCCGGGGCAATCCAAAAGGCACCGGCGAAAATGGGGATCTGAAAAATAATAAACGCGAGGCCTGCCAGCACGCCAATGCCAGCGCTGCGAAAGAACAGCGCGCGGACCTCTTGCGCATCCCCCGCGCCCAAGGCTTGGCTGGTGAGCCCCACGGTGCCCATGCGCAGAAATCCAAAGATCCAATAGAGCGCACCCAAAATAATGGCGCCAATGCCAACCGCGCCGATCGGTGCCGCTCCGCCCAATTGGCCAATAACACCAGTGTCCACCGCACCTAAGATCGGCACGGTCGCATTGGAAATCACTATCGGTAGGGCAATCGACAAAACACGCTTATGCGTTATGCCATAGGTCGGGTCAGCCACGGCTTTGCGGCATCAAGAAATGTCCGGATGCCTGCGCGAAGAGTCGATCTCGATTGTCTTGCCAGGCCTCTACATGCACTGAGGCATAGCGCCGACCCGAGCGGTTGACACGCGCGCG
>Ga0233395_1000032_pt1 | contig 74286 bp, 78 predicted proteins | sample 27DmetaG_FD_186029 | JGI IMG/M metagenome (GOLD analysis project Ga0233395, IMG submission 186029) | Seawater microbial communities from Monterey Bay, California, United States - 27D | ecosystem: Environmental > Aquatic > Marine > Coastal | place: USA: California | collected 2016-10-12 | reverse complement strand
TTTTAGTTAGATTAAGATCTTGCCCCCAGAGAAGAAATTCAATGACATGATAGCCAGTCGCCACATTAGCTTCAGCCCCGGCACCTTCATGCATATCACGCAAAAGAGCACGATCTAGAACGACGGCATCAGCAATCAGGTTTTTCTGTGCAAAAGGATTACTACTATCAGAAACATAGCCATCAGCAACATAATCAACTAGGCCTTCATCCATTGGCCATGCATTGACCTGTCCTTCCCAGTCATCCACGTTAGGATTACCAAAACGAAACACTTCAGTCCGTGAATAAGCACGATGAGCGGTTACCCAAGCTTGTTTAGCATGCTGGTGATTTGTCTCATTGGGTGACCTGAGTAAAGCATCAGTTGCCAGAGCTAAATCAGCAGCAGCAGTCTGAGCCTCAGTAAACATCGCATGCGCCATAACAACGTAATGTTGTGTAACGGCTTCAGATGAGGGCACAGAAACTTCACTGGCAAAGCTGATTCTACTCAAACCTAATATGTGAGCTGAGATAAATAAGCTTAAGAAAAATATTTTTTTCATTACCTTGATCCTTCTAATCAAAACCAATTGGCACTTTAAACGGCTATAAGTACCAATAAAAAAATTAAATACATTCTTAATTAGTAACGCTAATGAGAATGATTTGCATTAATTATAACTTTACTATATTGTCTACCCCATAACAATCTTACCTGGTGACTAAAGTCACATTATACAGGTGCGATTATTCCCATTACCCAAAAGCTTACAAAGGACCTATACATGAGAAGAATCACCCTCCTCGGGGCTACTACAGCTCTATTTCTTCAACTATCGACAGCTAGCGTTGCTGCTGATCAAATTACAGTAGATCGTGCGGAATATGAGCAACTGAAGGCAGCCGTTGAAATGATGCTGCAAGAGAGAGCTGAAGCTAAAGCAAATGCAAAGGAAACTCATGATTTAGCCACAGCAGCTAAGAAATCAGCTGATGAAGCTACTATCGTTGCTGAAGCCGCAGTCGAAGCAGCTGAATCTTCACTCAACTCCACCTTGAATAAAGTTACTCTAGGCGGCTACGGTGAAGTTCATTACAACAACCTACAAGCTGATGACTCTCAATATGACCTAGAGGAATCAGATATTCACCGCTTCGTATTATTTGCTGGTTACGAATATTCTGACTCCATCCGTTTTTACTCAGAATTTGAGATTGAACATGGTGTTGCCGGTGATGGCAAAAATGGTGAAGTAGAAGTTGAACAAGCCTTTATTGAGTGGGATTTTGCCGAGAATAGTAGTGCATTAGCTGGTGTATTCTTAATACCTGTAGGCATCATGAACGAAACTCACGAGCCAGACACTTTCTATGGCGTTGAGCGTAATAACGTTGAAAATGTGATCATGCCGGGCACATGGTGGGAAATCGGCAGCATGATTACTCAACGTTTTGATTCAGGTCTAAAACTAGAAGTAGCCGCTCACAGTGGTCTGAAGATTCCAACCTCTGGAAGTAACACATACCGTATCCGAAGTGGTCGCCAGAAGGCTTCTAACGCAGACACCCATGAATTAGCCTATACAGTAGCTGCAACCTACACTGGCATCGCTGGTCTAGAAGTTGGTGGTGCTATACAGTACCAAGAAGACGTTACTCAAGTTAAAAATGACGGCATGGAAGAAGGTGTATTATGGACTACTCACCTAATCTACAACAAAGGTGCCATGGGTCTACGTGCGCTCTATGCTGAATGGGATTTTGATGGTGATGCCGTTAAAGCAGCTAATAATGACAAGCAGTATGGTTGGTACATTGAGCCTAGCTTCAAGGCAACTGAAAAAGTTGGCTTATTCGGACGTTTTGAAGAAGTTCGTGGCGCACGCACACAGGATCGTTTCGAGCAGGTATCTCTTGGTATGAACTATTGGTTGCACCCAAATGTAGTATTGAAGTTCGATTGGGCTGACCGTAAGCATGACGTAACTTCTGCTGAAGGCCGTGACTATGATGGCTACAATCTAGGTGTTGGTTGGTCCTTCTAGGCCTCCTCAACACTGAGCTAAGAGTAATTTAAGGATGACTGTAAAAAATTTAGTATTAACCTTGGTTACTCTTAGTTTTTTAATAAACCCTCTTAGCGCTCATGCTAAGAGAGTTTATTTAGAACCAGGAGACTTTCTCTCACAAAGCTTTCCTAAAACTTCTCCTGATGCCAATCGACTACTGATTACAGGTGACCTAAAGACAAGCTTACGTAAAGTCCTCAGTGGCCGTTACAGCAAGATTAGAATCCCCTATTGGCAGTCAGGTAACAAAACTGCTTGGATACTTGAACGTATCGGCAAAGAGCGTCCTATTACAGCGGGTTTTGTTGTTGAAGATAACCGGATTGTCTCTTTTAAAGTGCTGATCTTCCGTGAAAGCCGAGGCTGGGAAATTCATAACGAATTTTTTACTGAGCAATTTGATAACGCTTATCTCAAGGACAAACAGAAACTCAGTAATCAGGTTGATAATATTACTGGTGCCACAATGTCTGTTAATGCTATGAAAACACTGGCGCAAATGGCACTTTTATTACATGCTGAGGTGATATCAAAAAATAGCACGCCATAAGTCATGTCAAACCTTCACAAAATCCACCGTTACACAGGTGTCGGCTCCGCCCTTCTCGTATTAATACTCAGCATTACCGGCTTACTACTTAATAGTGCTAATCTTGAGCTGGATCAACGTTTTATCTCCAACTCATGGTTATTAAATCAATATTCATTGGGTGAATTTCCAGTCCAATCTTATGCCGCAGGCGACACCATCGTCTCTAAATCAGGTCGCTATCTCTATCTCAATGATGAGGTTGTTAGCGAGATGAATGAATCCCTAATCGGCAGCATTGTATTACAACAAGACATCCTCATTGCCCTGCCTAACAGCTTGTTATTAATCAGCAAGGAAGGAGAGATTATTGATCAACTATTCGACTACTCTGGTTTACCAGAGAGACCACAGGCACTCACAGTAGATGCCCTAGGCCTAGTGCTCTTAAAAGGCCAAAATGCAGTTTGGCAGAGCGATACTAACCTTAGCGCATGGGAACAAGTCAGCCATCAGAATATCTCTTGGCCTGATGCCATAGAAACACCAAGCCTTCTCTCAGAAAAAATTCAACACCACGCACGTACTCATGAGATCAGTCTAGAACGTATGTTGCTAGACCTACATAGTGGCCGTCTATTTGGAAAGATTGGTGAAACACTCATGTCATTGAGTGCGATAGCGTTGATTTTCCTAGCTTTATCAGGAGTTTACGTTTGGTCTCGCAGACCATAAGCCATTCATAGCAGCTTATTGTTTAAGCTCACGATCGAGAATAGGTGCAAACTCATTCAATGCACGTTTATAAACTGCACGCTTAAAGAACACCACCTCATCCATCGGCAACCAATAATCTACCCAGGTCCAACGCTCAAACTCTGGGCGCTCCGACTGATCCAGCTTAATACTGCTCTCATCTGATTTCATACGTAAGAGAAACCAGCGCTGCTTTTGGCCGATGCATTTAGGAAACGAATGACGACGAATCAAGTGTGGTGGTAGTCGATATTTTAGCCAGTCTTGGGATTGAGCAATAACCTCTACATCATCAGCAACCAAGCCAGTTTCCTCTTCCAGCTCACGAAACAAGGCCTCCTCTGTGGTCTCATCCTCATGCATACCGCCTTGAGGGAATTGCCACGCATCCTGTCCACAACGCTTGCACCAAAACACCTGGCCAGACGCGTTATGTAAAACAATGCCAACATTTGCACGATACCCTTGCAGATCGATCATCTTGTACTAGACTACCCTTATGATTCTTATTGCATTCTTCCATAGCCGTCACAGCGGCGCAAACCTTGATGAAATAGTTAGAAAACTAGTAGAACGTCTGCGAAAAACCAACCAAATATCTGGAGTACTCCGTGCCATTAGCCCTTTTTGACCTCGATGAAACCCTTTTGAGTGGTGATAGTGATTACCTCTGGGGGCAACACTTAGTGGAACAAGGCGTAGTCGATCAAACCGAATACGAACAAACTAACCGAAAATTCTATGAGCAATACAAGCAAGGGAGTCTTGATATTGAAGAATTCTGCCGCTTTGCCTTTAGCCCTCTAAGCCAACACCCGCTGGAAAAATTAAAGCAATGGCGAGCAGATTTTGTAGAAGACAAGATCAAGCCGATCATGTTGCAAAAAGGTAAGGAATTACTGCAGTACCACCGTGAACGTGGCGATACTCTAGTAATTATTACGGCTACCAATAATTTTATTACCCAGCCTATCGCAGAGCTTTACCAAGTCGATCAATTGATAGCGACCCGGCCTAGCATGAAAGATGGTGTTTATACGGGTGAATTAGACGCTGCCTGCTTTGCAGCAGACAAACCGATACGCCTACAAGAATGGCTAGCAAATACTACGTTAGACCTGCACGATAGCTATGGCTACAGTGATTCCTGTAACGATATCCCTCTTCTTGAAACAGTAGAGTTTCCTCATGCTGTAGATCCAGATGATACGCTACGCAAGCACGCAGAGAAGCTAGGCTGGCCTTTACTGTCTCTGCGTTAACACCTGTTTTGAGCTCGCTTTAGAAGCGGTAAGAAAAAGCCTGCTCAAATTGCTCGGCAAATTCCGCCATCGTGAAGTAATGATTTTGGGTGCCATGATGAGCGATCTTAATAGCACCCATTAAAGAGGCAATACGACAGGTCGTTTGCCAATCCATAGCATTCATCAAACCAAAGATAAGACCAGCACGATAGGCATCACCGCAACCCGTTGGGTCTTTAATATTGGCTACCGAGACTGCAGGGATCTGCAGCGTCTCGGCCTCGGTATAAACAACAGAGCCTTCAGCACCTCGCGTCACAATCAAGGCTTTAACTCGCTGTGCTATAGCAACCTCAGAAAGCCCAGTACGCTCCTGCAGCAATTGTGCTTCATAGTCATTCACTGTGATGTACTCTGCGAGCTCAATAAAGCGCAATAACTCTTCACCATTAAACATTGGCAAACCCTGACCCGGGTCAAATACAAAAGGAATACCTGCCGCATCGAACTGCTCCGCGTGCTGTAACATCGCATCACGACCATCAGGTGATAACAAGCCTAAACTAATGCCTGCATCGGTAGGTATGACCTGCTCATGCGCATGGTTCATTGCACCCGGATGAAAGGCTGTAATTTGGTTATCGTCTAGGTCAGTTGTAATAAATGCCTGCGCAGTAAATGCATCAGAGACTGGCAACAGAAATTCTTGGCTAATCTGTTTCTCTGTCATCCATTCAGCATAAGCTGCAAAGTCCTGACCCACAGCTCCCATCGGCTTACCATCTCCACCTAATAAATTGAGGTTATAAGCAATATTGCCAGCACAGCCACCAAACTCACGCCGCATTTCAGGCACCAAGAAGCAAACATTTAGCATATGCACCTTGTCGGGCAAGATATGATTCTTGAACTGATCAGGGAACACCATAATATTGTCGTAAGCAAAAGAGCCACAGATTAACGCTGTCATTTATTTTCCTTAGATTCGGTTTGGATATTTGGAATTGTCATCGTACAAAAAGGCTTACTCGTCTATTTCAACCATTTCAAAATCTTCTTTAATCGCTCCACATTCAGGACACTGCCAGTTCAGTGGGATATCTTCCCAACGCGTACCGGGAGCAAGACCATCGTCTGGCGCACCTTTTTCTTCATCATAGATCCATCCACAAATTACACACATGTATTTTTTGTACACGTAAAACCCCTTTATTCAAGTCTATTAGGCTACCGTCAACATGGTAGGATGGCTAGATCATAGTCACCTATGCCTCTTATGCAAGAAGAAATATGTCAGAAAAAAATATTCGAAGCTGCGTACTCTGTTTAGGCGGCCTGGACCCGAGTGGTGGTGCTGGTATTCAGGCTGATATTGAAGCCGTAGCGGCAACTGGGGCGCACGCTTTAACACTGGCTACCTGCCTTACAGTACAAAATAGTCAGCAGACACTTGCCATGCAAGCGGTCGATGCTCATTTAATTCAGCAACAACTTGAATGCTTGCAAACAGATATGCCGATCCACGCCTGTAAGATTGGCGTTCTACCCAATGCTAAAACGGCATCCATCATTGCAGCATTTCTATCACACCTAGAAGACATTCCCGTGGTATTTGATCCAGTGATGCGTGCAACTGTTGGTATCCACTTTGCCGAACAAGAAAGCTGGCAAACAATACAACAAGAATTACTTCCTCAAGTCACTATCTGCACACCTAATCAAGCTGAATTAACGCTCTTAAGCGGGTTAGATGCGGCACCTTCAAGACAAGCGGGGCTACTACTTGAGTACGGGCTAGACGCCTTATTAGTGACTGCTGCAGATGAGGATACGGTCGATGTACAGAACACTCTCTATCGTCCAGATAACGACCCGATTGACTATATCTGGCCGAGGCTAAACGCACATTACCATGGAAGTGGCTGCACCTTAAGTAGCGCATTAGCCAGTCGGCTAGCGCAAGGCGAAGACCTAGTCGATGCCGTAAAACAGGCACAAAATTACGTTCAGTACAGTTTGAAGCGTGGCCAAGCCCTAGGCCAGGGCCAGCACATCCCAAATCGTGTACAAACTAATAAAGAATCTTTTTCATAAGCTATGTTTAACGGCCTATATGTATTAACAGACGATAGTCTATTCCCACATGCAGAATGGCCAGATCGTGTCGAAGCCTGTCTTGCTGGTGGTGCAGGCTTAATTCAGTTACGTGACAAACAGCTCAGTGATGATGCCTTAGAAGCAACTGCCTATGCCGTACGTGAGGTATGCCAAGCCTATCATGTGCCATTGATCGTCAATGATCGTTTAGCACTAGCAAAAAAGATTCATGCTGATGGTGTGCATTTAGGTCGCAGCGATGTCTCGGTTCGATCAGCACGTGATTATCTTGGTGCAAAATTCCTAGTTGGTGCTTCTTGTTATGCTAGTTTGCTACTAGGCCTAAAGGCGCAGCAAGCAGGGGCTGATTATGCTGCCTTCGGTCGCATCTTTCGCTCAAGCACCAAACCTCAGGCGGTGCATTGTAGCCTACGCCAACTGGCTTTAGCCAAACAACGCCTAACACTGCCAATCTGCGCTATTGGTGGCATCAATGAAAAAAATATTGCTTTAATCAGCCGCCGTAAAATAGATTGGGCCGCCTGCGTACATCATGTGTTCAATGCAGAAAATCCAACACAGGCTGCAATCCATACACTGCAACAAGGTATACTTCACGCAGTGAGATAATCCCCATTTAATTGTTAGAGAAGTATTATGGAACCCATGCAATCATTATTTGAAGAAGCTCAAAAATATATCCCTGGTGGTGTTAATTCACCGGTGCGCGCATTCAAAGCCGTAGGTGGTACCCCAGTTTATGTTCAACGAGCACAAGGGGCTTACATCTTTGACACCAATGATAAGAGATACATTGATTACATCGGCTCTTGGGGACCAATGATTTTAGGCCATGCACATCCAGGAGTGATTAAAGCAGTCCAAGATGCTGTGCCACAGGGTTTAAGTTTTGGTTGCCCAACCACAAAAGAAACTGAGTTAGCCAAACTGGTTTGTGAAATTGTGCCTTCTATAAAAAAGGTTCGCATGGTCAGTTCAGGCACAGAGGCCACTATGAGTGCTATACGTTTAGCCCGTGGCTTTACTAATCGCACAAAGATTTTAAAATTTGAAGGCTGTTACCATGGACATGCAGACTCATTACTAGTGAAAGCAGGGTCTGGTGCATTAACCTTAGGTACACCCAGTTCACCCGGAGTACCAGCAGAACTGGCCGCACATACACTTACTCTACCGTTTAATTCTATCGAGCATGTGAAACAGCTTTTCGCGGAAATAGGGGAACAGATTGCCTGCATCATAGTTGAACCTATTGCCGGCAACATGAATTGCATTCCACCAAAAGATGGTTTTTTGCAGGGATTACGAGAAATCTGTGATGACTATCAAAGTCTTTTAATCTTTGATGAGGTAATGACTGGTTTTCGTGTTGCTAAAGGTGGTGCACAAGAGGTGTATCAAGTTACACCAGATCTCACTACGTTAGGAAAAGTTATTGGTGGTGGCATGCCAGTTGGCGCCTTTGGTGGCCGTGCTGATGTTATGGATTACTTAGCACCAACTGGGCCGGTATACCAAGCAGGCACACTTTCAGGCAACCCGATTGCTATGACTGCCGGACTGGCGACTCTAAATCTATTAAATGCAGATGGCTTTTACCAAGCACTCAGCGCAAAGTCTGAAAAGTTAGTGCTCGGCTTACAAGCCTGCGCACATAGTCACAATATTCCAATGGCAGTTCATCGTGTTGGCGGTATGTTTGGCTTCTTCTTTACCGATGTTGATACGGTAGAAACATTTGAGCAGGTCACAGCCTGTAACTTGGAGCACTTCAACCAATTCTTCCAAGGGATGTTAGCTGCTGGTGTCTATCTTGCACCATCTGCCTATGAAGCCGGCTTCATTTCTGCAGCACATAGTGAGGCGGACATTCAAGCGACTATAGAACACGCCGACCATGTCTTTAGCACCATCACTTAAGCGAATAAAAAGTACCCTGGCTAACAAACCGACTGAGGAGAAAGACTTCTCGCTGGGGTAAATTCATCAAGAATTATCTTGATGACAGGAGCCATAAATAATCGTAATCGACTATTTTGTTAATAAAAGTTTGTTCGATTTGGTCAACTGCAGCAAATAGGTTTCGCTACCGTGACTAATCCAAGCATAGCGCTTACCACGCAACAGATGCTTAAGATCAACGGTTACCAGTGGTGGTTGTTCTTGGATATTAGTTGCAGTCTGAGTCATCGCACACCTCTAAGAAATAATGTTTCATTAATGATAATGATTCTCATTACTAAATGCAACTTTTACTCGCTACTTCTCTCCTGCTCGCCATATAGCTGGGCGTATAGACCTCCTGAAGTCAGTAGTTCCTGATGCCTACCCTGCTCACGAATGGCGCCATCCTCAAACACAAAGACTCGATCAGCTTGCTGCACTGCACTTAATCGATGAGCAATAATAATTGTCGTACGATCACGTAAAAACTCCTGCAAGCACTGATGTACACGTGATTCAGTATCAACATCTAAGGCCGAACTTGCCTCATCTAAAATCACAACATTCGGATTAGATAAGGCCATACGAGCAATCGCAACTCGCTGCTTCTGGCCACCTGATAAACGTACTCCATTTAAACCCAGCAGCGTATCTAAGCCCTCTGGTAGCTGTTCGACCAGCTCACGAATTTGCGCCACTTCTAGCACCTCCCAGAGTTGCTGCTCAGCAATATCACGCCCAAGAGTTAGATTCATCCGTAGACTGTCATTAAATAAGGCTGGCTGCTGGAGTACACAGGCCACATGCTCACGCACACGACTAAAACCAATCTGGGTCACCGAGACACCGTCGTATTTAATATCACCCGCCTTCGGCGGATACAGACCAAGCAGCACTTGCACCAGGGTCGACTTTCCACCCCCACTCGCACCAACCACAGCTACTTTCTCACCGGCCGCGATAGAAAGATCAATCCCTTTGAGAACATCAGGCCCATCACCATAAGCAAAGGAAATATTCTCCAACTCAATACTTACCCCACGTTGACTCTCAAAAGGATTCAGTACTGGTGGGTAATAGGGCTCTTCTGCCAGTTCATGCAAACGATTAATACGCGTTATAGCTGCATTAGCACCGAAATAGCTATACTGCATATTCAGCACTTCTTGTACTGGCCCCATCATGAACCAGAGATAACCAAAAACAGCAATCATTTCACCAATAGTTAAACCAGCAAAAAGCACCATGATCATGCCAACTGCACGGAAAATATCGAAACCAATCAAGAAAATCACAAAAGAAAGTCGACTAGTTGCATCACTCTTCCAGGAGTATTCAACTGAATGATCACGCACCTTAGAGGCCAATCGCTCTACTTGACCTAAATAAAAGTGCTCGCGATTACTAGCTCGAATTTGTTGGATAGCATCTAAGGTTTCAGTTAATGCCTGCTGAAATATTTCAAACGCTTTGTTTTCTTTTTTCTTTAACGACTTAACCAAAGATCCCATTTTCATCGTGAAATAAATGACTGCAGGATTCATCAGTAAAATAAAGACTGCCAACTGCCAGTGCAGCCAAAATAAAACAATAGCAACACCGATAATCGTCAGCATAGAGACAATAAATTTACTAACGCTTTCACCAGAAAATTGATCGACTGTATTGAGGTCAGTGACTAATAAAGAGGAAACTGTACCACCGCCCATCGACTCATATTCAGACATGGCGATCAGGCGTAAACGGCGTAGGAGTTGTGCTCGCACGGTGTAAATAACAGATTTTGATATAGCGACAAACTTACGTGTCTGCCAAACATTAAGCAGTACAGAAATGATACGTAATACGGCAGTAAATAGCGTGACCGCAGCAATATAGTAGATAGACTCTTGCGGCAGAAATGGCAAGAACTGTTGAATTGTCGCCACCACCTGACCCGGCCGATCAAGTAATACCTCATCGACCAGTAAAGGAATTAAAAGCGGAATGGGCACCGCAGCAGCAACCGCAATAATGGCGATAATATTCGCCTTAATCAGCTCCCGCTTATGCTGCAATGCAAGCTTAATAACGTAAGCAAGTGAATATGAATTAGGTACTTGTTCCATTAATAAGCGCTTAATTAAACTACAGAGGGAGTTATTCCCCCTGTGCTTGTTCCGCTTCAGCTTCAGCCATGGAAGCACGTACTTGGTCCATATCCAGCTCTTTCACCTTAGCTACCATGTCTTCTAGCTGCGCTGGAGGTAGTGCACCAGCCTCATTAAATAATAAGATTTTTTGACGAAATAACATCAAAGTAGGAATCGAGCGTATACCACAACCCTGTGCTAACTCAGTCTCATCTTCTGTATTTACCTTGGCAAATACAACATCAGGATGACTTTCAGAAGCCGCCTCAAAAGTAGGTGCAAACGATTTACAAGGGCCACACCAAGGCGCCCAGAAATCAACGATCACAATGTCATTGTTTTCGATTGTTTCGTTAAAGTTTTCGCTGGTCAGTTCTAGGGTTGCCATCACTCCTCCTTATTCATGAATTTGGCTCTTTTTTTGTAGTATTCAATATCCTGCAACGCTTCACGCAAATGCTCAAGTCGCACAGTAGGATGATTAATTTCTAAGATTTTTTGCTTAATAGATAACTCTAAAGGCAGCACTTCAGTCATACGTGATGCCACCCAGTTCGCACTCTCTAGCTGGAATTCCAATTGACTGTAAGGTGCTCCCAGATGAGTTAACACTGATTTAATTAAATCGGCCCATACCTTAAATGTTCCATCCAAGGGTAGATCTTCATCTTCTGCTATCGTTTCAACGTCTGCTATTAGAAGCTGATCAGCTTGCACTTTGGCATCAGCGATATTAACGCGACGTACCCCTTCAACGGTCACACCTAACAAACCATCCGGTAAAGTATCCCAATCGACAATACGCACAACGGTTGCGATCTTGGCGTAAGACATCCCTGCTGCACGCTGGTCTTTAGCAAGGGTAATCACAAATTCAGTATTATCCCGTGCACAATTTCGCACCATATCAAGATAACGTGTCTCAAAGATACGTAGTGCTAAAACGCCACCTGGAAAAACCAGAGTATTTAATGGAAATATGGGTAACTGCATGCAGATTTACCATGCTTAAGATAATCAGAATGGTAGCATAATCTGCGCACACTCTGAGTCTTGCTGGCGAATTGTACAGATCAATATAAAGTAAGGTTGATGCTTAAATACCGCAGTACGGTAAAAGTTTTAGCTAATCTTAGATAACCGCTTACACAGACGCTCACAAAATCCTTGAAAGCCACCATTACTTAAAACCAACACATTATCTCCAGCTTGCGCCAAATCAGCTACAGATTGCACAAGCCGTTCAATATCATCTTGAATGAGCACATTAGAATCACTAAAGACATCTGCCAGAGACCATTCCAGACTACCATTATCAAAAATAAAACAATGTTCTGCAGCAGCGAGTGAAGTCACCAACTGGTCCTTATGAACACCCATTTGCATGCTGTTAGAGCGCGGCTCTAAGACCACAATCAAACGCCCAGACTTTTCATTCTGACGGCTGCTGAATGATTCAACCGTACAACGAATAGCCGTTGGGTGATGAGCAAAGTCATCGTAGACAGCAACCCCAGCATGCGTACCTTTAAACTCCATACGTCGACGCACACCGCGGAACTCATGCAAGGCTGCCAAGGCAATATCTGGTGTTACGCCGACATGTCGTGCTGCTGCCATAGCAGCCAAAGCATTCATTTGATTATGCTGGCCGGGCTGAGCCAACTCCCCAGCATATGCCTGTCCATCCAGCGTGAAACACAGAGCATTAGGATTATCAGCATCCTGACCATCTGTCACTAATCGCCATCCTTGCGGCTGACTATGCACAGACTCAAGACCAAAGAACTCTTTCTCACACCACTGTGTTTCTTCATGTAATGCTGACAAATTTTTATCGTCTGCATTAACAATCACTTTACCCGTTGCTGGCATCAATTTGAGCAAATGCCTGAACTGACGCTGAATATCCTCTAAGTCACGGAAGATATCTGCGTGGTCGAATTCTAGATTATTAAGGATCAGGGTGCGTGGTGAGTAATGCACAAACTTAGATCGTTTATCAAAAAACGCAGTGTCATATTCATCCGCTTCAATAACAAAGAAAGGTGTCTCACCTAATCGCGCAGAGTAATCAAAGTTATTCACTGCACCACCAATTAAAAAGCCAGGCTTTAAACCTGCATATTCTAAGATCCAAGCTAACATACTAGCTGTAGTTGTCTTGCCATGCGTACCAGCAACCGCTAATACCCAACGATCACGCAAGACATGCTGAGCTAACCATTGCGGCCCAGAAACCAGTTCCAGCTTACGCTCCAACATTTCTTCAATTACCGCATGACCACGTGTCATGACATTACCAACAATAATTTGATCTGGATTTAGCCCCAACTGATCAATATCAAAGCCTTCAATCAATTCAATCCCAGCACGTTCGAGCTGTGTACTCATAGGTGGGTACACACCAGCATCAGACCCTGTTACTCGATACCCTAACTGTTTAGCTAGAACAGCTAGGCTACCCATAAAAGTGCCACAGATACCTAAAATATGAATATGCATATTAAATACTCATCGCACTAGAAGTTAACAATACTGGCGAGAGTAATCATTGCCAGAAAGTTCAAAGTCAGCAGGCCTAAGCTGATCAAGATACCAGAGGATAATTTCACATCGATCGCATTGCGCACAATGTGTCCGTAGACAAGTAGCATCCAAACAGCAACTGCCATAAAACCCAGACTTAATAGAGGAGCTTGAGTGAGATCTGTTTGCTCATTAATAAACAAGGTCATCATCAGGCTATGTACCAAGCCTATAGAAATGCCTGCCAATAGAAACGCATTAAAGGTCTGATCAACACGTTCAGGCTGCTTCATCAGTAATAGCTTAGTAAACACAAATAAAATCGCTACATCACATATGGCGTGTACTATGGCCTCTGCCAAACCAAACTGGCTAGCGATTGATAGCATAGCGAGCAAGACATAAGCCAACACCAAGTTACGCTGGATTACTTTTGAAGAGGGACTATCAGCAGGTGTATCTCGCAAGCTAATTAAGCGTAAGCCGTGGTCTAACAACCCTTTCATTCTGAGCACACTCCAATACCTAGTTAAGTAACTGCAACAAATCTTCTTCAGATAGGATAGGCAACCCCAGTTTCTCTGCCTTTTGTAACTTTGAACCAGCCTTCTCACCAGCAATCAAACCTGTAGTTTTTGATGAGACACTAGAACTTACTTTAGCACCCCGTGCGCGCAAACGTTCTGCTGCTTGATCACGCGACATCACACTTAAAGTTCCTGTGATTACATAGGTGCAGCCAGCTAAGGAGGCTTCACTAGAATTCAATACCGTCTGCAAGCGTGGCCAAACAACACCCATATCATGGGTTAATCGCTGTAACATTTTTTTATTCTTTTCCAGAGCGAAGTAATCAACAATATTCTGGGCAACCACTGGTCCAACATCATCAATCAATAATAACTGCTCTAAATCAGCCTGCATTAAACCATCCAATTCTTGCGTAAAATATTCTGCTAAGGCGATTGCAGTAGCCTCACCCACTTCACGAATACCCAAGGCATAAATAAAACGTGAGCATTGTGTTTCTTTACTGTTAGCAATAGCGGCTACTAAGTTACGTGCAGACTTCTCAGCCATACGATCTAAGTCAGCTAATGGTTGCCACTGCAGACTGTAAAGATCATCCAACTCACGTACCAGATCATGCTCCACCAACTGATCAATCAGTTTGTCACCAAGGCCTTCAATATCCATTGCCTTACGTGAGGCATAATGTTTTAACGCCCCTTTACGCTGCGCCGGACAAGTTAAACCACCAGTACAGCGGATAACAGTTAGCCCTTCAAGCTGCTGCAATGGGCTAGCACACTCTGGGCATACCTCTGGTGGCTGTACACTTTGCGTCTCATTTGGCCTGCGGGCCAGAACTACTTTCACCACCTCTGGGATAACATCACCAGCCCTACGCACGATGACACTATCACCGACTCTGACATCTTTACGTCGGACTTCATCCATATTATGTAAGGTTGCATTACTGACAGTTACACCGCCAACAAAAACTGGCTCTAGACGTGCCACTGGCGTGATCGCTCCTGTTCGGCCCACTTGAAATTCAACTTCTCGAACCTGTGTTAGCTCTTCTTGTGCCGGGAATTTATGTGCAGTAGCCCAACGTGGTGCACGCGAAACATAGCCTAACTCTTCTTGTAGTGCGATCGAATCTATCTTGTAGACAATGCCATCAATCTCATAATCTAACTGTTCTCTTTTATCCGCCATTTTTTGATAATAACGATAACAGTCAGCGGCACCGTTTAACTGCTCAATCAAAGGGTTCACACGTAAACCCCATGATTGCAAATGCTGTAGTACAGAAAAATGCTGTTGTGGAATAAAGTCTTCTGAAACTACGCCTAAGGAATAGAAAAATACTTCTAATGGTCTTGCTGCAGTAATGCTTGAATCTAATTGGCGCAGACTACCTGCAGCAGCATTTCGTGGATTTACAAACTCTTTCTCTTCACGCTCACGTGCCTTTGCATTCAGTCGTTGAAAGCCACCTTTTGAAATGAACACCTCACCACGGACTTCTAGTCGGTGTGGGAAATCATCACCCTGCAAGCGGAGAGGAATTGAACGTATAGTGCGAGCATTCTCAGTAATATCTTCTCCAACCTGACCATCGCCACGTGTTGCTGCACGTATCAGCTGACCATCTTCATATAGAACGCTGATTGCCAGACCATCCAGCTTCGGCTCCCCAACATAGGACAGCATTTGATCTTCACCCAGGCGTTTACGCAAGCGCTCATCAAAGGCCTGCAATTCCTCTTCACTAAAAACGTTACCTAAAGACAACATAGGACGTTCATGTTTGATTTGTTTAAATGCAGCCAAGGCCTGACCAGCAACACGTTGACTGGGGGAGTCTGAACTAATCAGAGTTGGATCAGAGGCCTCTATCGTTAACAGCTCTTGCATCAAGCGGTCATATTCAGCATCAGGCACGCTAGGATCATCTAGCACATAATATTGGTAGTCGTAGTCACGAATCGTACTACGCAATTGCTCTAGAGCTTGTTTGTTAGAAACTCCCACAGATATTTAACCGGCACGCAGACTAAATAACTGCACATGCTCCTTTAAACTCATCAAGGTATCGTCATTCATTAATTGGCGGCGATCATCGAGCACTTCACCATTACAGAATGTGGCAAAACGACAGGCATGCTCATACATAATATTAAAGGCTTTCAGGCCGTCTTCAGGCCCTGGTAATCGTAGGATAAAGATCAATCCCTGTGTCATGAATAGATCCATATTTTCTGGATCAAAGGTACCTGGTTTAAACATGTTTAAAACACAATACATACTATGTGCTTGATCTTGCAGCTTTACATTAAGGTGATATGCACCCATGTCACCATACTCTAGCTCAAGCTCTGTCATCATTTGTTCGATTACCGGACCACTAAAGGCTTCTCCAGCTAACGCAACAACATGTAAGACCACAATCTTCTCACTGTCATCAATTTCTTCATTACGGCTTTTAGTCACCACTGTTTTACCTTCAACAGTTGGATTTTTACGCGCCTCTTGGCGTTTAACTATTGCCTGTTCGCGCAGATCTTGGCTGACATCCTGAAATTCATCTCGCATATCTTCAGGCACTGCAACTGGTTCCTGCTCATCAAAGGAATCAAAGTCTGGTATATCATCAAGAAAAGCATCATCTTCTTCGAAGATATTTACGATGTCATCGTTACGACTACCGCGATACCAGATATACAGCACAACGATAATCAGTAACCCAATTACGATCATTAATAGTCTTAGCTCTAACGCAGACACAACGTACTCCCGCTCAGTAGTTAGGCTTAATTTGCATTTGCCATTTCAGCAGCAGCATCAATATCTACTGACACTAAACGTGAAACACCAGGCTCATGCATGGTCACACCCATCAAATGATCAGCGTATTCCATCGTTGTTTTATTATGTGTAATAAAGACAAACTGCACTTGATCACTCATATCTTTAATTAAGTCACAGAACCGACCAACATTGGCATCATCTAATGGTGCATCGACCTCATCGAGTAAACAGAACGGCGCTGGATTCAGCTCAAAAATCGCCAACACTAGAGCAACTGCAGTCAGTGCTTTCTCACCACCTGAGAGTAACTGGATTGACGATACCCGTTTACCTGGTGGACGCGCCATAATGACAACACCTGCCGTTAATAGATCATCACCGACCATTTCAAGATAGGCGCTACCATTAGGGAATAAGCGTGGGTACATTCTCTGAATATGTGCATTTACACGATCAAAAGTATCTTTGAAACGATCCTTCGTTTCACGATCAATCTTACGCATAGCACCTTCTAAGGTTTCTAAAGCCTTAGTTAAATCTTCATGTTGTGAATCCAAATACTCTTTACGTTCGCTCTGCTCTTTAAACTCATCAATAGCAGCTAAATTAATTGGCCCTAAACGGTTAATCTTGGCTTCTAGATCACTAACATTTTGCTCCCACTGCTCTAAAGAAGCCTCTTCAGCTAACTGCTCAGTTAGTTCTTCATGCGTAAAGTCAAAGCCCTGTAATTGTTCTTCGATAGTCTGCGCACGAACCTTAGATTCTTGTGAATCCATTTGTATTTGATTTAATTGCTCACGCTGCTGACCAATTTCTTGGTCAATCGCCATCCGTTGTTCTTCAGCAGTACGAATCGATTGCTCTAAAGCAGCTAATGCCTCACGCTCTTTCTGTAGTGACTGTTCAACCTCCACTCTGCTTGCTAGCTCAGATTTCAACTGACTATTCATTTCCTCAATTGGCTTATCTACCTCACCAATCTGACCACTAAGCTCTTCTACACGCTGTTTTGATCGAGTCATCTGTTGACCAATACGTTCAATCGCTGAGGTCGAAGTAGCTAAGCGCGTACGCCCAGACTCAATCTCTAGCTGTAGCGCATGGCGGCGGTTTTGCAGTTCAGTACTCTGTGCACGTGCTTGCTCTAGTGCGATGATCAAACCATCTTTACGCTCAGCCAATTCTTCTCGATTACGCAGATAACTATCTAGACTAGTTTGTGCCAAGGCACGTTCATCCGTCGCCTGCTCTAACTGTCGCTTATAACCTGCAAGCAATTCATTTGCTTCATCAATAAGATTAGACAATGAGCTATTACGTTGTTGCCAATGATCAATAGCTGTCTTTTGTCTTTGCAGCCCAGCCTTACTTTCAGTATGTAACTGGAAGGCCTGATTATGTGCCTGCTGTGCCTGCTCTCGTGCTTGTTCGTTTTTCTGCAGCTGCTGTTTAGTCGCTAACAGTTGAGATTGTAGTGCCTCGATCTTAGCCTCTTGCACGCTGAGCTTAGACTGCAGTTCAGTAATATTAGCTTTACGATTTAAAACACCCTGCTCTTGATCATCTGCCTTACTAAAACGTAGCCATGAAGCACTCATCCAAATACCATCAGCTGTAATTACCGACTGATGCCCTGCTAGACGATTACGCATCGCTAAGGCCTCACTCAAACTTGTGGCAGTAAAGACATGGTCTAGTTGTGAATTCAGTGCTAGTGAACTTTTCACCTTGCTCGCTAAGGTTTCCCCATTAAATGAGCCAGCTGAGGCATTCGAACTGTCATAACACATTACTTGGGCTGGCTGATCGACCTGAATATTATTTGCAACTGCCGCAATATCCGAGGTGCAAACGGCCTCTAAATAGCCTTGCAAGGCTGTTTCAACGGCATTCTCCCAGCCTGCTTCGACTTCGATCTGATCGATTAGGATTGGTGCATTACTTAACTGGTTTTGTTCAATCCAAGTCGCTTCCTGCTGCCCCTGCAAGGCTGCTTTTTGCAATGCTTGTAAGGTAGTTAGTTCTTCACGGAAACCACGTCTATTAGTTTCCATCTGCTCTAACTGTTGATTCTCCTGACTGAGCTGGCTACGGGTATTATCAATCTCAGCAATGCGTTGCTGTAATTCAGTTTGGCGTGTGTTTAGCTCTTCTTCTCTCTGCTTCAAGGCCGCTGTAGCAGGCTCTAGATCACCCGCCTGCTGGTCTTGTGAGTGCAGGTTACGCTCATCAATGAATTTCTGTTGGCGTTGACCAGTTTGATCAATCTGTTGTTGTAGCGAAGACATCTGTTGTGTCTGTCGTTCTACTTGATGACTTGGCTCGCTAATGTCTGACATCAGCGCATCCCATGACTCACGCCATGTTCGCTCTGCACCTTGTGAGCTTGCTAGCTTTTCAGATGCAGCACTCACTTCGAGTTCTAATTGTTGCAAGGCCTCGGCCTTCTCTTCGGTTATTACTCGAACGCTAGTCTGTTCTTCATGCTGCTGCTTTAACTCAGTCTGCATGTGATCAATTTGTGACGCTAAGTCTTGTAGTTCACGTTGCTGTCTTTGCTTACTTTCAGTCGCATGTTTTATCGCTTGCTCTAATCGTGATATTTCAGAACCAATCTCATAAAACTTGCCTTGTACTGCATTTACTTTTTCATTATCAGTCGAATGCTGTTCTCGCTGTTTTTCTAAGGTCGCTTCAATTGATCGTAATCGCGCTACACTTTCTTCTAAGGCAGTCTGCTTTGATTCAAGAATGGTTTGCTGCTGGACTAATTCTTTCTGCAGTTTTTGCAACTTCAGCAGTAGTAGCTCGGCCTTGGTACGGCGCTCTTCACCCTTCAAGGTCTTATACTTTTCAGCTGTGTTGGCTTGTCGTTTTAGACGGGCAATCTGCTTAGTGATCTCATCGATCAGATCATTCAGACGGTCTAAGTTTTCACGTGTATGGCGAATTCGATTTTCAGTTTCGCGGCGACGTTCCTTATATTTAGAAATACCAGCTGCTTCTTCTAGATAAACACGTAATTCTTCAGGTTTCGCATCAATTAAACGTGAAATCATACCCTGTTCAATAATGGCGTAACTACGTGGGCCTAAACCCGTACCTAGAAAGATATCGACTACATCACGTCGACGACAACTGCTTCCATTCAGAAAGTATTTTGACTGACCGTCACGCGTGACTTGGCGACGCACTGCAATTTCTGCATAGGAGGCATATTGACCACCAACCTTACCTGCTGAATTATCGAACACCAGCTCGATACTCGCCTGACCTACTGGTTGACGACCACTAGAACCCTTAAAGATCACATCATCCAAGGTTTCACCACGGATGTGCTTGCTGCTCGCCCCCATGACCCAGCGGATAGCATCTACAATATTCGATTTGCCACAACCATTCGGTCCTACAATACCGACCATATCGCTAGGGAAGACTAAAGTTGTTGGGTCTACAAAAGACTTGAAGCCCGCCATTTTAACTTTACGAAGACGCATTAAATCTAATCCAGTAAGATAGGCGCGATTCACCTAACTGTTGAGAATGTAATGTCAAAAGAGTCTACAAGTATCCTAGATACCTTCGAGAATCCTGAACCAAACCGTGACTATACCATCAGGATTACTATTCCAGAATTTACTTGTTTGTGCCCACTAACTGGACAGCCAGATTTTGCTCAATTTTTGCTCGAATATGTCTCTGATCAACGCAATGTAGAGCTTAAGTCCCTGAAATTATACATGGGGTCTTACCGTAATGTAGGGGCCTTTCACGAGGCGGTAACAAATAAAATTCTAAATGACTTGGCCACCCTGACTGAGCCTCGATTCATGCGCTTAACAGCCAATTGGAACGTCCGGGGCGGTATTTATACCTCTGTCACCGTAGAACACCGCAAATCTGGCTGGAAACCGGAAGATTTGGTTGAGCTGGCCCAGAGCGATTTAGGATAATTCATTAGAAAATGGCTCTAGAATGAGACATTTATTACTTGGCCTAAGCCTATTGCGACACCCTAAACTACGTCGCTTTGTGCTCATCCCTTTAGTGATCAATAGCCTGCTATTAGGCTCCACCCTCTGGTGGGCTATGACTTCATTATTTAGCTACCTAGAAAGCCTATTACCCGCATGGTTAGCCTGGGCTCAATGGCTCATCCTACCGGTCGTTTTTATTGGCTTTAGTCTGTTTATTTTTCAGATATTTGGGCTGGTTGCCAATCTACTTGCAGCGCCCTTCAATAATCTATTATCTGAACGTGCCGAGCATCTATTGTGCCCAGAGAAAGTAGAGATAAGTGCTAATCAGCAGACTGTCTTAAAAAGAGCCTTTTCTGACGTACAAAAAGAGTTTCAAAAGCTACGCTATTTCTTATTGCGTGCAGCCCCTTTAATTATCTTATTTTTTATCCCAGGGCTAAACCTGATTGCCAGTCTGCTGTGGTTTATTTTTTCAGCATGGATGCTCAGCTTGGAATACTTGGATTACCCCCTATCCAATCATGACCATAACTTTCAGCAAAGTCGTACTTGGGTCAAACAACATCGCGGAATCTGTTGGCGCTTTGGCTTTAGTGCCAGCTTCTTGAGCTTAATTCCCATACTGAATTTTCTATTGATGCCGGCGGCAGTAGTTGCAGCAACTGCGATACATAGAGAAGTGATCAACGGCCAGAGATTCGCCGAGTAATACATACTGATTGGTTTAAAACAATAGTTACGCTATGAATTGCGCTAACCGCCGCATGCCTTCGGCTAGGCGATCTTCACTGGTGGTATAAGCAAGACGCACAAATTCATTCGCTCTGTATTGTCCAAAATCACACCCCGGAGTAATTGCCAAGGCCTGTTCTTGTAATAACTGCTGACAGAAGACGAAGCTATCTACCTTTAATTGGGCAATATTCACATACACATAAAATGCACCTTGTGGCATACAACTCACCGCCAACCCCATATCTGCTAATGCTTGGCAGACAAAATCTCGTCGCGCCTGAAATTGCTGTCGGCGCTGCTCTAGAATAGTCTGCGTATCTTGATTGAAAGCAGCTATAGCGGCATGCTGCGAGATCGTCGAGGCAGCCAGATAACTATTCTGCGCAATCGCATCAAGTGCAGGGATATGTTGCTTAGCAGCTGTTAGCCAACCTAAACGCCACCCCGTCATACCAAAGAACTTAGAGAAACTATTCAGCACCAGGATATTATCTGCAGCACCCGCGAGGGTGTTATTTTCTCCGGCATAGACTAAGCCTTGATAGATCTCATCAACAATCAGATACGCATCTCGCTGCTCTAAGAATTTAGCAATGCGTTTGAGCTCATCAACATCACACAGAGTTCCTGTAGGATTTGAAGGGCTCGCCACCATCACTGCTGCAATCCCTTGTTGCCAATGACGCTCGACCAGTTCTAATGTGATTTGGAACTGAGTACTCTCATCAACTGCCACAGCAATACGTTCAGCACCCTGTATACGCGATAGATTCGCATAACAAGGATAGCTGGGATCACATAACATGATTTTTTTCTTATCTTGTAGCAGTGCTGCAAACAATAATTGTAAAGCACCTGAAGCACCTGGCGTGATGATAATTTCATCCGCATCAACCTGTGCTGAAAACCGACTCTGATAATACTCACTAACGGCATGACGTAATTCAGGCAGGCCCTGCGCAGAAGTATAGTGAGTGGCGCCTGCTTGCAGTGCTTGCATGCCGGCTTGAATGATAGGTTCCGGTGTTGGGAAATCAGGCTCACCAATTTCCATATGTACTACGTCGATACCCTGCGCTTCCATTTGCTTACAACGCGCAAGAATATCCATCACATGAAATGGTTGTACGTTGGTGCTAAGAACCTTTGACATACACTTAACCTATCTGAATCTAACGACGTTTATGCTTCATAATACGTTCGCGCTTTTTAAGCTGTCTTGCAGTCAAAATATTACGTTTACCGGCAAATGGATTTTCTGAGTTGCGCAACAAAAAGCGAACTGGTGTACCGACCAACTTAAATGACTTACGGAAATGATTTTCCAAGTACCGTAAATAAGTCGGTGGCAGCTTATTAGTTTGATTACCAAACAAGACAAAGGTTGGAGGATAAGATCCACCTTGATGCATGTACCGCAGTTTAATCCGTCGACCATGAATCATCGGTGGTGGATTTGCGATGACCGCTCTTTCTAATACCTTATTCAGTTCAGATGTAGTCACATCCAGAGCGGCGCTTTTATTTGCCAGCATCACAGCATGCATTAATTTTTTCAGGCCGATCTTTTTCTTCGCTGAGATATTAATCTTCTGCACGTAGGTCAAATAACGATACTTGGTATCCACAGTGTAATCTAAGACTGTGTAGTCATCCTTGCTCGCACTATCTGTTTTATTGATCGCGAGTACACAAGCACGCCCTTCACGTAGCGCTATCTCTAATAATGTACTGTCTTGATCAGCCAAGCCTTCCAGTAAATCAACCACACAAATAACAACATGAGCTGATGCGACTGAAGATAAGGTTTGTACGATACTAAATTTCTCTATCGTTTCTTTCACCTTAACTCTACGTCGCACACCAGCAGTATCGATCAGCTCATATTGATGATTATCAAACTCAAAAGGGATGGTGACACTGTCACGTGTAGTGCCAGGAATAGCTGAAGTAATCAGTCGATCCTCACGCAGCAAAGCATTAATTAAGGTTGATTTTCCTGCGTTTGGTCTACCAATAACAGCGATCCGAGTAGCACCAGAATCAGTTATTGGCAACAAGTCTTCCTCGTTAGCCTCAGGCAGCAAGGCCTCTAATAAAGGCTGCACTCCACGACCCGTTCTAGCTGCAATTGGAAACACTTCATCAGCACTGATTTGATAAAAATCAGAGGCAGCAGTAGCTGCATTTTCACTGTCTATTTTATTTACAACCAGATAAAAATTAATGCTCTTCTTACGTAGGTTGGCAATAATATTTAAATCTTCTGGGACTAAACCTTGTTTCGAATCGACCAGTAGTAAGACAATGGCAGCCTCTTCAATCGCTAAATCAGTCTGTGCTTGCATACCTTCATCAAGCTCATTTTCCTGATCTGCAATACCGCCAGTATCGACAACAACACAAGACCTTTCATAGCGATCACAAAATCCGTATTTACGGTCTCGCGTCAGTCCTGGAAAATCGGCAACGAGGGCATCACGACTACGCGTGAGAAAGTTAAATAGAGTCGACTTTCCAACATTCGGTCGACCAATGAGGGCAATTAAAGGGCGCATGATAACTAATTCAGTGAGATAACTAGAGCCTAATACTAGGCGATAAGCTAGTTATTGGGTGCCTGCGAGTAAGCCGCAAACCTTCCAGTAATATCTGTAATGTATCCAATCCCTTCATTAGTGGGACTAGCAAAGCTAGATAAGGCTCGCTTTGCTACCTTGGCTCGGCCTACAAATCGGCCGTCTTTTTTGGCTAATAGATGAAGATAGCCCTCAAAATCACCAACCATGACAACAGCACCGATAGAAATTGGTAATGAAGCTTGTCGGTATAATAACTTTTCTTGTTTCCACTCGGTCGTACCAGTGTAACGCTGCAAGGCCCAAACCTGACTATCCCGATCCGATAAATAGACAAGCTGTCCATCACTGGTTACACCAGAAATAGAGGCAATATCTCGTGACCAGAGTACTTTACCAGTAGTGCGTGCAACGGCTACCACTCTTCCGTGGTAACTGGCGGCAAAAACCAGTTCATCATCAACAGCGATAACACCGTCTAAATCAACTAAACGATCTAGCTCAGTACGGCCCGAGGGTGTAGATACTCTTACATCCCAGAGCATACGGCCAGTTTGTAGGTCTAATGCCAGCAGTTTGCCATTATCAAAACCAGCATAAACTCTGCCTTCATAAATAACGGGGCGACTTGCACCACGAATAGTTAAAGCTGGTGGTGTTTCATTGACTTGCCAGATCTTTTTACCACTAACTAATTCGATAGCATAAATTCGATTATCATTAGTTCGAATCACAACCATGCCGGAATCAGCTGCTGAAACTGTAAGCACTTCACTGCTAAGTTCCACAACCCAAAGCAGGCTAGCATCAGCTGCACTATAGGCAGATAGATTACCTTCTCCATCACCTACAACAATAGTCTCGGCATTACCGCCAACACCACCACTAATATTGTTATCTACTTTGTTAGACCAAAGTGTCTCACCCGTTGCTATATCATAACGTGTGATTTTTGAATTATTATCGGCAAAGAAAAATCCTTTTGGATCCAGCAGAGGAGTTAAGGTACTGGCTGATGTATCGTTACTACCGCCACCAGATCGATCCCAATGCTTATAGACGCTACGTTCTTTGGTGAAATCAACCAACAGTGCTGGTTCACGCAATTCGATTACGACTTCATCCTCGTCATCACCAAAAAAGGGAATATAACTACACCCGGACATAAGTAAGACCGTGATGCTGCAGATAGACAGCCTAAGATAAGATTTTATTGAAATATTCACTGCCGTATTCACCACTAGCTGAGTCCTTAAGACTTAGCGACTAGACCTAGATTGTCTTGTTTCATTTGGATAAAACGAACATCACCGCTATCCGCTGACTGAAGTGCTTCTTGATACGCATCATATGCCGCTTGCTTATCACCTTTTTGCAGCCATAAATCACCTTTTAATTCAGCCACCAGAGAGCCATAAGCCTGTGGATAATCTTGATTTAAAAGTGCTTCAGCCTGTGCTAATTCACCTTCTACAAGCAATACCCGAGCTAATCTGATACTCGCGACAGTAACTAATGCGTCTTGGTCTGAGTTATCGATAACCCACTGTAGGTTCTCTGCCGCAGCCGCGTGATCTTCCTTTTGTATTGATACTTTAGCTAACATCAGTGCGCCTAAAGTAGCGTAGGATGATTCACTATAATTTTCTTTTAGATCAGTCGCTTGCAATGCAATCGCTCCTAGATCCTGGAGTAAAATAGCACCACGCATCTCATTAAATTTATCCGAACCCTCTAGACTATGGAGATCTTGTTGCTGACCCCAGTATTTCCAACCGAAAATACCAGCGATACCCATTATTCCGCCACCGATGACGGATTTACCATTCTTCTTCCACCAAGCCTTCAGGGCTTCGACTTGTTCTTCTTCGGTTTCGTATTCAGCCACGCTGCTATACTCCTAAACTGTTCTCGGTAATCTGTATCACTAACTGATCCAGCGATAATTGCTGTTGCGGTTGATCCTGCTGCAAGAATTTAACGGTAACTAAGCCACTTTCCAGCTCACTTTCACCCAGTATCAGAGCAACTTTCGCGCCCGAGCGGTCTGCCCGCTTCATCTGCGACTTGATACTACCACCCCCACAGTTCATCTGAACAGTAAATGTTGGCTGCTGCTGGCGAATACGTTCCGCTAATGCGAATGCAGCAGCAGTACTACCTTCTCCAACCGCGACCAAATAGGCTGAAAGTTTAGGGGCTTGCTCTGCCATTTGATCTTCTACCAGGCTAAATAACCGCTCTATCCCGATAGCAAAGCCAGCTGCCGGTGTTGCACGAGCACCTAATTGCTCAACTAAGCCATCATAGCGCCCGCCCGCACAGACCGTACCCTGCGCACCTAATGAGTTAGACACCCATTCAAAAACCGTCCGATTGTAGTAATCCAAACCACGCACTAATGTCGGATTAACATGAAAAGGAATCGACAATGCGGTCAACTGTGTCTTTAACTGCTCAAAATGCTCTAAGGCTTCCTGATCGAGATAATCCATCAACAACGGTGCTGCTTTAACCACAGCTTGGACCTCGGGATTTTTACTATCAAGAATACGTAATGGGTTAGTTTGCAATCGACCACGTGCATCTTCATCTAAACGATCATGATGATCACTTAGGTATTCAATCAGTTTACTACGATGTTCAGCTCGTGCTGCTGGATCACCTAAGGTATTAATTTGTAGCTCTAATTGCTCAAGTGGTAAACCAAGTACACGCCAGATAGATCGTGATAATAGGATTAATTCAGCATCCATATCAGGACCAGCAAAACCGAAAGTCTCTACACCTAACTGGTGAAATTGGCGATAACGCCCCTTTTGTGGGCGTTCTCGACGAAAGAATGGGCCCATATACCAAAGGCGTTGCTGTTGATTATGCAACCAACCATTTTGTATCCCAGCACGTACCGTACTCGCTGTACCTTCCGGTCGTAGTGCTAAATAGTCACCACCACGGTCTTCAAAGGCATACATTTCTTTTTCGACAATATCTGTTACTTCGCCTATAGACCGTTTAAATAATTCTAATTTTTCAACAACTGGTGTACGAATCTCTTGGTAACCATATTGCTCCAAGACCGTAATCAGCTTACGTTCCATTAAACGTAACTGCTCAGTTGGACCAGGCGCAAAATCATGCATGCCACGTATGGATTGGATATTACTGCTCATGCTTTCAGTACTCAGCGATCAGGGTTACGAATAGTAAAATGTGCAGATCGATCACGTCGTATATAACGTGAAAAATCAAAGTTTTGGTTATCTACCTTTAAATCAATGCCAGACGCATGACCCAACACAACGTCAAATGGCGGCACACCTGAAACCTTTTGGGTTTGCAGTGGTTCATATACATCACGCAATAGGACATGACCCTGCGCGTCAACTATCTCAATCCAACAGCGTAAACGGATTATCAATTCAAGATTAGTCCTATCAACGTCTACTAGAGCATTGTTACTGACCTCTGCCAATCGCCCAATTACGGACTCTGATGGCGACACCTCAAGCTCTGTGGCCAGTGGCAAGGAAGGAGCAATTTCATGCTCTATAGTAGTGGTCTGCAGCATATCTTCGTTTACTATATTAGCTTTACTGACAAGATCTACTACTGCCTCTGGCACCTGCTCTGACAGCAAGGCCTCTTCATCTACTAAATGATAACTTTCCAAAACTGACAATGATGCTGGCAGCTGTACTTCTGATTCAAAATATAAATAGCCCAACAACAGCACCAGCACTGTAACGACACCAACAGCCCATATTATTTTTTTCTTCTTTTGCCCTGCGGGATACAACGGCATAGCTAGTAGCTCGACCTTATCTTTCTCGACTACATGCCTTCCAATGTGTTGTTCATAAGCATCAATAATAGGAGCTGGATCGACTTCCAAGACTTTGGCACAGCTTCGAATATAGCCACGCACATAGCTTACACGGTGAATAACACTGGCTTCTTCCTGCTCTAAGGATTGAATCAAACCCACACCTAGGTGCGTTTTCCTCGCCAGATCTATATCACTCATACCTCTGCGCTGACGCGCTTCTTTCAGTTGATTACCGAAAGAAAGCTTCTCTTGTTGTATAGATTCCTCACTGCTCATAACTTAATAATACTCGCAACGAAAATGTAGGACTATGTTTTTACTGTATTAATGTCGATACGTCGACTCAATTTAGAGCGCTCAAATAACCGAACATAATGATTTTGCCGATGTGCTTTATCACGCACCTGGCCTGCAAGCTGGCCACAGGCCGCAGCGATATCCTCACCACGAGGGCGCCTAGTGATGACCACTAATCCTGCTCGCATCAATATCTGACTGAATCGATCGATAACCGGTTGAGGTGATCGTTCATAACCTGAACCTTCAAAACTATTAAATGGGATTAAATTTACTTTAGAGCGCAGTGGCTTTAATAGCTTTGCCAACTTTTGTGCATCTTGAACGCTATCGTTAATGCCATCGAGCATGACATATTCAAAAGTAATGCTTTCTTTACGATTTTTTTGATCTAAATAACGCTGACATGAGGCCAGTAGCACTTCAATCGGATATTTCTGATTCAGTGGTACTAATTCATTTCGCGTCTCATCGGTTGGTGCATGTAATGAAATAGCCAGGCTGACATCCACCTCATCGGATAGACGGTCAATTTTAGGGACTACACCTGATGTACTCACAGTGACTCTGCGTTTACTTAAACCATAAGCAAAGTCATCTAGTAGAATATTTATGGTTGAGACAACACTATCAAAGTTAAGCAGTGGCTCACCCATTCCCATAAAGACCACATTAGTAATTCTTCTTTCACCATCATATAACTGGTTTAATCTATTTTGAGCTACCCAGACCTGGCCAATAATTTCAGCCGCCGTGAGATTACGATTAAAACCTTGTCGTGCGGTCGCGCAAAATGTGCAATCTAGGGCACAACCAACTTGTGAAGAGATACATAATGTTGCCCGATTTTTTTCCGGGATATAGACCACTTCAATACCATTATCTGCCCCTACTTCTAGCAACCATTTGATGGTGCCATCATCAGAAACAGATTCGCTACTAATCTGTGGAAAGCTAATCTGTGCTTTTTCTTTTAGTAGTGTGCGCAAAGACTTACTTAAGTCGGTCATTTCATCAACATTAGTAATCCCACGTTGATAGACCCACTTTAAAAACTGTTGCGCACGGAAACTCTTTTCACCGCAAGCGCTGAAATAAGTTTCCAACTGCTCCCGATCTAATCCTATTAGATTAGGAGCATCCGCATTATTTAGCGAGTCCGAGGACAAACCTCTTCCTCATTAAAAAAGAATTTAATTTCCTCAGCTGCAGTTTCTGGTGCGTCAGAACCGTGCACAGCATTCTCATCGATGCTAGCTGCAAAATCTGCACGGATGGTGCCAGCAGCGGCTTCAGATGGATTAGTTGCACCCATAATGTCGCGGTTCTTCATAACAGCATCTTCACCTTCTAGCACTTGCACAAAAACTGGGCCAGAAGTCATGAATGAAACTAGATTTGGGAAGAAAGGGCGCTCGCTATGCACGGCATAGAATGCTTCTGCTTTTTCTGTGCTGAGGTGTACCATTTTTGCAGCAACAATCTTGAGGCCGGCATTCTCAAAGCGAGTATAGATCTGACCGATCACATTTTTAGCAACGGCATCAGGCTTAATAATAGAAATTGTACGTTCGAGCGCCATCTGAAAATCTCCTAGATAGTAGAATTATTATGTATAAAAAAGCTGTCCGCGGAGTTTACTCGCAATCAACAGCGCTGTGAACGCAGTCTATTCATGAATTTACTGCTTTTGGGCCCTGACTAGGCCTTAAATTTGAATAAAACGGGCGATTGGACTCAAATCTAAGAATGATCCGAGCACTAATTTAGCCAGTAAGCACTAGTTAATTAGGTCAAACTGAAGGGAAATAGCTGGTGATTAGTCGTATAACAGCCTATTCGCGCTCTTCTAACCAAGCCATTTGAATGGCTTCAAGCTTATGTTCATTTGATCCTTCCGGAACATCATCAAAATCAGCTAATGCACAAACCCAGGCATGCAAATCGGTGTAACGAATAAACTTCGGATCTACGTCTGGATGTTGCTCATCTAATTCAATCGCAATATCTAATGAATCGGTCCATTTCAAACTCATAATAGCTAGCCCCTAATGGTTTTCAGAAACAAGATTGATTGTGTACTTCGGAATCTCAATAGTCAGATCAGAATCTGTCACAAGTGCCTGACAACTTAAACGTGAATCAGTATCCAAGCCCCAAGCTTTGTCTAAGTAATCTTCTTCATCTTCTGTTGCATCTTCTAATGCCTCTAATCCGGTCCGCACATGCACATGGCAGGTGGTACAGGCACAAGATTTTTCACAGGCATGCTCAATAGGAATCCCATTTTGTAGTGCAGCATCACAAATAGTAATGCCAGGTTCCACTTGAATCGTTTTACCCTCAGGACAAATTTGTTCATGTGGTAGAAATACTAGAGTAGGCATGGGTTTTCTCAGTTGTTAAATTCATCAATTTTATGGCCTTGCATCATGCTTTGGACACTGCGGTTCATACGTCGCGCAATATACTCTTCACAGGCTAACTCCAAGGCCTTAATGGCTGCCACAATAACATCAACATTGGCCGCGTGTGCACGCGCATCAGTAAGCTGTTGGCGACATTGTTGTATCTTTTCACTTTCATTTGGCTTAAGCAGTTCTGCGCCATCTTTGGCTAGTGCAGCATCTAGTGCTTCCAGGACTCTATCGGCCTCTACCTGTTGCTCACGCAGGCTACGTGCCTTGATATCACTTTCAGCATACTCAATCGAATCAGTCAGCATTTTTTCGATCTCATTATCGCTGAGGCCGTAGGAAGGCTTCACTTCAATTTGTGCTCGCACACCACTGTTCACTTCTTCTGCATTGACGCTAAGCAACCCATCCGCATCAACTTGAAAAGTGACTCGAATTTTAGCTGCCCCCGCCACCATCGGTGGAATACCAGTAAGGTCGAAATTGGCTAAAGAACGACAGTCACTAACTAGCTCACGCTCACCTTGTAAGACATGGATTCGCATCGCAGTCTGACCATCTTTATAAGTCGTAAACTCTTGTGCACGAGTTACTGGGATCGTCGTATTACGATCAACCACTTTTTCCACTAAGCCACCCATAGTCTCTAAACCAAGTGACAATGGAATCACATCGAGTAATAAGAGCTCATCATCTGGCTTATTACCTGCTAATAAATCAGCCTGAATAGCGGCACCTACAGCGACTACTTGATCAGGATCAATATCAGCCTGTGCGTTACGCTCAAAAAAACCTTCAATTGCATCACGTACTGCTGGCACTCGTGTAGAGCCGCCCACTAATACAACCTCAGTGACATCCTCTTGTGTAATATCGGCATCCCGTAATGCACGTCGACAAGCCACTAAGCTTTTCTTTATTAAAGACTGGGTTAGTTGATCAAATTGCGTTCGTGTCAGAGTGCAGGATAAAATCTCTTGGTTTGTACCTTCAATGTTAATCTCTACCATCTCAAGATCACTCAAACGCTCTTTAGCAATCCGTGCCTGCACCATCAGCTGACGCATAATCTGATGCTCAAGATCACCATCCAGTTTAAGCTCTTGTATCAACCACTGCACAATCGCTTGATCAAAATCGTCACCACCTAGAGCACTATCACCACCAGTTGCTAAAACCTCGAAGACACCACGACGCAAGCTCAGAATCGACACATCAAAAGTGCCACCACCCAAGTCATAAACAACCACGACACCTTCAGCCGCCCGATCAAGGCCATAGGCAATTGCAGCTGCTGTTGGCTCATTCAATAAACGAAAGACATTTAGGCCAGCTAAGGTCGCTGCATCCTTAGTTGCTTGTCGTTGGCTATCATCGAAGTAAGCGGGAACAGTAATGACTACACCAGTAAGTTCGCCGCCTAATGTCTCTTCAGCTCGTTGTCGCAAGCAGCGTAAAATCTGCGCAGACACTTCTACCGCCGTTTTGCCACCAGCGCGCGTACGTATACGTGGCACACTATCGTGACCGGCTTCAAGCTCGAATGGCAAATATTTCATTTGTGCAGTCAATTCCTGCGAAGAACGACCGAGCACACGCTTAGCTGAAGCGATTGTATTTAGAGGATCACTTAGTGCTAACGCCTGCGCTGACATACCAACTAGAATGTTATCTTGTTCGGCAAAATGCACTACTGATGGCAGAATAACAGCACCCTGTTGATCGGCGAGAGGCTCAGCCAAACCATTCCGTACACTAGCTACGAGTGAGTTTGTAGTCCCTAGGTCGATACCTGCTGCCAGCCGATGCTGATGCGGCGCAGTGGACATCCCAGGTTCTGAAATTTGCATTAATGCCATAATATTCTATAGAAATTGGTCTTCGAGTTGTTCTTGTTTAATACTGATTTGTGATTGTAGACGGCCGAAAAATTGTAGCTTTAAAACAAGCTCTTTAGCCTCTTCTAACTGGTTGTCTGCTAGCAGCTCTTGATACCGCTGAATCAAATCATTTTTCTGTTGCTTCGCTTGTCGCGCCAGCCTATCTAACTGGTCTAAGCCCTGCTCGTCATTAGACACATCATCGATTTGTTCACGCAGTTCCATCTGCGCCATCAAGAAGTCCATGTCCTTAGTTGTATCTTGTTCCTTATCAAAACTAATACCGCGCAAGGTTAATAAATAACGTGCTCTTGCATGCTCGTCTTTAAGCGTATCTTGGGCTTGATTTAGATGAGCTGTGATTTGCACAGCAAGTCGCCGTTGGGCATCGTCGCTTTGTACAAATTTATCGGGATGATGCTGTCCTTGTAAGATCTGATATTGTTCGTTCAGTAACGAACGATCAACATTAAAGTCGATCGCCAGACCAAAAAGGTCAAAGTAATTTCGAGAGAAATCAAACGGCATTAGATGTGCTCAGACAGCTAAATGTGGGTGTCTGAAGGCCTTACGGTTAAACCGTAAAACTCTCACCACAGCCACAGCGGTCTTTTTCATTGGGGTTGTTAAATTTAAAACCTTCATTCAACCCTTCACGAGTGAAATCAAGTTCTATTCCAGACAGGTATAACAGACTCTTAGGATCGATGATTACTGTCACACCCTGGTCTTCGAAAACCTGATCACTATCTTCGATCGCATCAGCAAATTCGATGGTATAAGCCATACCAGAACAGCCTGTTGTTTTAACACCCAGCCGTACACCTACACCTTTACCACGTTTCTCGATAAAGGTTTTTACGCGCTCAGCTGCACTATCGGTTAAAGAAACTGACATCAGATCAATTTACGCGCTTTTCTTTTCTGTAACTGAGTCTTGCTTACCTTGGTAATCACTGATCGCTGCACGAATGGCATCTTCAGCCAAAACAGAACAGTGAATCTTAACCGGTGGCAGTGCTAATTCTTCAGCAATATCAGAGTTCTTGATTTCACCAGCTTCATCTAACGTCTTACCTTTAACCCATTCAGTTAAAAGACTAGATGATGCAATAGCAGAACCACAACCATAGGTCTTAAATTTAGCGTCTTCAATCACGCCATTTTCGCTGACCTTGATCTGTAACTTCATCACGTCGCCACAAGCTGGAGCGCCGACCATACCCGTACCAACTGCAGTATCGTCTTTATCCATGCTGCCAACATTACGTGGGTTTTCGTAATGGTCTAATACTTTTTCACCGTATGCCATTTCTAATTCTCCTATTTATTTATTGCCGGTAACTGCTTTTGCAGACCCCAGTCTTATTTCGGTGCCAGCTTAGTGTGCTGCCCACTCGATAGATTTTAAATCGATGCCGTCTTTATACATATCCCATAATGGTGATAAGTCTCGTAACTTGCTAACCGCACTATGAATCACGGCAATTGCATGATCAACGTCTGCCTCTGTCGTAAAGCGCCCAATACTGAAACGCAGCGAACTGTGAGCCAACTCATCATCACGGCCTAAGGCGCGTAATACATAACTAGGTTCTAAAGAGGCACTAGTACAGGCTGAGCCGGATGATATCGCAATATCCTTCAACGCCATAATCAAACTTTCACCTTCTACGAAATTAAAACTCATATTCAAGTTATGTGGCACACGATGTTTAATATCACCGTTAATATAGACCTCTTCAATATCTTTGAGTCCATCTAACAACCGATCACGTAATACTCTAATCCGCTTGTTTTCATCCACCATTTCTTCTTTAGCGATACGGAAGGCTTCACCCATACCAACGATCTGATGTGTTGGTAGTGTGCCTGAACGCATACCCCGCTCATGACCACCGCCATGCATTTGAGCTTCGATACGCACACGTGGCTTACGTCGCACATAGAGTGCACCAATACCCTTTGGTCCATAGGTTTTATGTGCTGAAAAACTCATTAAATCAACTTTGACACCTTCTAGGTCAATCTCAACCTTGCCTGGACTTTGTGCCGCATCGACATGGAAAACCACCTTGTTTTCACGTGCGATTTCACCTATCGCCTTAATATCTTGAATCACGCCAATTTCATTATTCACATGCATGATCGATATCAATACTGTGTCCTCACGAATCGTGTCACGTAATACATCAAGGTCAACCAAGCCGTCTTCACGTGGCTCTAGGTAAGTAACTTCAAATCCTTCCCGCTCAAGTTGGCGACAGGTATCTAATACCGCTTTATGCTCAGTCTTCAGCGTAATAATGTGTTTGCCGTTTTTACTATAAAAATGGGCTGCACCTTTAATCGCTAAATTATTTGATTCGGTTGCACCACTGGTCCAAACAATCTCTTTTGGATCACAGTTCACCAGTGCAGCAACGTTTGCACGCGCTTGATCCACTGCTGCTTCTGCTAACCAGCCGTAAGCATGGCTACGTGATGCTGGATTACCAAAATTGCCCTCATGTGTCAGGCATTCCATCATTTTCTCAGCAACGCGTGGGTCCACAGGTGTGGTTGCACTGTAATCAAGATAAATAGGTAATTTGTTTTCGCTCACCGTTCACTTCCTTCGCTAAATGTTTATATCTGATTGAAGCACGACTCGTTGCTGAACTTGAGTCAAGTTAGCATTGGCGTCATGTTTCTTATTTATCGCATCAGCCAGACTAATTTCACTTAAGAAACTATTAATCTGACTACTTAAATCTGTCCAAAGTTCATGAGTTAGGCAACGCTGATGGTTATGACAATCTGCATTACCTTTACAACGTGTGGCATCCAAGGTCTCATCCACAGCACCAATAATATCAGCGATCGCAATCTCTTCAGCTGCTCGAGCTAGCCGGTAACCACCTCCGGGTCCTCGTGTGCTCGTAACCAGTCCACCGCGGCGCAAGCGCCCAAACAGTTGTTCTAGATACGATAGTGAGATACTTTGCCGCTGTGCAATGTCACTTAATGCGACTGGCGAGCCATCATCATGCATAGCAACGTCAAACATTGCAGTCACTGCATAACGACCTTTTGTACTTAGCTTCATAGCTGCAATACACCTCTTGAATTTGAGTCTATAGTAGCTATACCCGACTAATTTAATCAAGTATTGCCAACGGGAGATGTAAAGCCCTAGCCTATACGGGTCAGATCCTAGATGTAAGCCAAGAAAAAGCTTAGAAACGCTTGAGGATAGCCGTGAATATTCCACGTAAGATGTTGATTTCGCTAGAGGTTAGCCCTGTTCGATCAAAAATATTACGAAATTTACGCTGCAATGGAATTGGGTTTTCTGTATCTAGAAACTCAACTTTCTCCAGCGTTTGCCAACAATGCTGATAAAACCCTTCTAATTCTTGTGATGGCGCAATCGCAGCAGGTTGCTGATTCTCACTATTTTCTGACTGCAAACCACGGCAATAGGCCTCATAACAGATAATTTGCACTGCAGAGGCAATATTCAACGAACTAAATTCAGGGTTGGCAGGTATCGTACATACGCTATGACAAAGGTCGATTTCTTCATTAGTCAGACCGTTACGCTCACGACCAAAAACCCAAGCAACACGCACTGCTTCATCTTGCCCACTCAAATTTTCCAGTAGAACCCTAGGAGTAAATGCCTTGGCTGCATTAGCACGCGTCCTCGCGGTAACTCCTATAACATGCTGACAATCCGCAATCGCATCTTCTAAACTGGTGAAGATTTGTGCTTGATCCAAGATGTCATAAGCTCGTGTTGCCCGTGCCCTAGCCGAGGGATCGTGCAGGTCCTGTGGGTTTACCAATGCTAGATTAGTCCAGGCCATAGTCTTCATTGCACGCGCAGCAGCGCCAATATTGCCCGGGTGAGAGGTTTCAACTAATACAATTTTTGATTCTATGATACTCATATCCAATTCCATTTTATTGCCACGCCTGATGCGATACACAGCAGTACTACTTAAACTGATATCGCCTTAGCTTATAAAGATGGCTTACAAGACTCTATCCATCTGGTAACCTTTGCGCCTTTCCACCGAGCCACACTGTTATGACGCCTACACTAAATATTGCGGTTTCTGCCGCACGTGCCGCTGGCCAAATCATCCTACGTAATATCCCACGTATCGAGAGCCTTAAGGTACACGAGAAGGCGCCAAACGACTTTGTTACAGAGGTTGACCACAAAGCGGAACAAGAAATTATCTACGTTCTGCAAAAATCTTTCCCGGACTACGGCATCATTGCCGAAGAGTCAGGTGTTACTGAAGGTAAAGAAGATTCACAATGGATCATTGATCCATTGGATGGTACCACCAACTACCTCCATGGCATTCCTCATTACTGCGTCTCTATTGCTCTACGCCAAAACGGTAAGCTCGAGATCGGCGTCATCTATGACCCAGTCAAAGAAGAATTATTCTGTGCCAGCCGAGGCAATGGTGCGACATTGAATAATCGACGTCTGCGTGTCAGTAGCCAGCATCAAATCTCAGGCAGTCTCTTAGCCACTGGCTTCCCTTACTTACTTGAGCAGGATCATACTGCTTACCTAGAGGGTTTTGAAAGCATCATCAAACAAAACTGTGGTATCCGCCGCGCTGGGGCAGCTGCCTTAGACTTAGCCTATGTTGCCGCTGGACGTTATGACGGCTTTTGGGAATACGGTTTAAACAGCTGGGATATGGCTGCAGGTGTCTTATTAGTACAAGAAGCAGGTGGTCTAGTATGCGACCGCCAGGGCGGCCATGACTATCTAAAGTCTGGCGAGATTATCGCGTCTAATAGCCGTCTCTTTAAAACTTTAGTGAAACAGCTACATAACGTAAATAAATAAGCCTTTATGGCAGGTCGTCGAGTGCTTCCTCTTTCTCATCAGGAAGCAGATCAACGGCCGAGACATTAAGTAATATCAGTGTTGCACTAGCCACATAGATAGAAGAATAAGTACCTACTAAGACACCTACGATCAGCGCTAAGGCGAAGGAATGAATCACTTCACCGCCAACAAAAAATAACGCAAATAAAACCAATAAGGTAGTAATCGACGTCATCAAGGTTCGCGCTAGAGTCTGGTTAATCGATGTATTCACCACATCAATTGACTCTTCTTTACGTAGCTTTCTAAAATTTTCCCGAATCCGATCAAACACTACAATGGTGTCATTCAAACTATAACCAATCACGGCTAAAACAGCGGCCAATACGGTAAGATCAAATGCCGCCTGCGTCACAGAGAAGAAACCTATCGTCAGTATCACATCGTGAATCAAGGCCACAACCGATCCCAATGCAAAACGGTATTCAAAACGGAAAGCAACATAAATCAAAATCCCGATTAATGCATAAACTACTGCTAGACCACCATCATCACGTAGCTCTTCACCTACTTGTGGACCGACAAATTCAATCCGACGCATTTCTGGATTACCCGTATTCGCTAAGGCCTGTAATACCTGGTTGCTGACTTCAGAGTTAGCAACAGCTTGCGATGGTAGACGAATCATGACGTCTCGCGCAGTACCAAAATGTTGCACGATCGCATCGTTAAATTGATTCTGTGCCAGGGCATCTCGTATCGGTTGCAACTCAACTGGCTGTGAATACCCGATTTCAACTAAGGTACCCCCAGTAAAATCGATACCTAGATTTAAACCACGCGTCATCAAAGAAGCTAATGAGACAGTAATCAGCACGACGGAAATGATCAGGGCTAACTTACGCTTACCCAGAAAGTCGATATTTAGAGATTGTTTAATCAGTTGCATAATTAAATCGCCAGTGACGGTGCTTGCTTGCGACCGTAATATAGATTAATTAGCGCTCGTGTTACCAAAATAGCGGTAAACATTGAGCACAGGATGCCTATCGATAAGGTGACAGCAAAGCCTTTAATTGGGCCGGTACCAAATGTGAATAAAACGATAGCTGCTAATAAAGTGGTCACGTTTGCATCAGCAATTGTAGACAGGGCCTTGGCATAACCAGCATGAATACTTGCTTGCGGTGAATTCCCATTACTTAGCTCTTCACGAATACGCTCAAAAATCAGCACATTTGCATCCACAGCCATACCAACGGTTAACACAATACCGGCAATACCCGGCAAGGTCAGAGTCGCCCCTGGAATCATCGAGAGAATTGCTATGATTAATACTAAGTTGGTTATCAGTGCAATGTTCGCAACCAATCCAAAGACCCGGTAATACAGCACCATAAAGATCATCACTAGTAGCATACCAAGCACTACAGAGTTTTTACCTTGATCAATATTTTGCTGCCCTAGGCTTGGACCAACCGTACGTTCTTCGATGATGTTCATTGGTGCTGCCAAGGCACCTGCACGTAATAGTAGAGCTAGCTTTCGTGCTTCACGGCTGGTATCTAAACCTGTAATTTGGAATCGTTTACTCAGTTGGTCTTGAATCCGAGCAATATTAATGACCTCTTCAACTTTTCTTGAACGCGATTGCAACTGGCCCTGTTCATCTTTGAAGTATTCAGTTTTACTTTCAATAAAGACCACTGCCATTAGACGTTTAATATTGTCACCTGTGGCCTTAGAAAAAAGTCGAGAGCCCTTACCATCTAAAGTAATAAAGACTGCTGGAGTCGCTGTGTCCTGATCAATACCTGAAGCGGCATCAGTGATGTATTCACCACTTAGCATGACTCGGCTCTTAAGTAACACTGGCGTACCGTTACGCTCGTAATAAAGTTTATCACCTATAGGTGTATTACCACTGCTTTCAGCAGCAAAGGCATCACCCTGCTCATCAACTAAGCGAAACTCCAAGGTTGCCGTTGCACCTAGTAATTCTTTTGCTCTCGCCGTATCTTGCACACCAGGTAATTGGACCACAATACGATCTGCACCTTGACGTTGGATCACCGGTTCAGCAACACCTAACTCATTCACTCGCTTACGTAGGGTCGTGATATTTTGTTGCAAGGCAAAATTCTGTAATTCTTGTTGCGCAGCTAATTTAAATGTAGCCACTAATGTAATCGCTCGCTCGCTGCTTGTTTTTGTAAAATCCAGATCCAAGCGGAAGTTTTCTTTCAGTGCATCTAAGCCTTGCTGATAGCTCGCTTCATCTTTAAAAGTTGCATTTAAAGTAGCACCATTGTGCTTAACACTGATGTAACGAACCTTATTTTCACGTAATACTGAACGGAAATCAGACTCATAACGATCTAAGGCCTTACTCACTGCAGCCGTCATATCAACCTGTAGCAAAAAGTGCACACCACCTCGTAAATCAAGTCCAAGGCTCATTGGACTAGCATTCACTGCTCGCAACCAGGCTGGTACTGCTGGCGCCAAATTCAGTGCCACGATATGCTCAGAATTAAGGCCACTCTTTAATTCATCAGCCGCCTGAAGTTGCGACTCAGTATTATCAAAGCGCAATAAAAGTTGTTGCTGATTGACCTCAATCTGCTTGGCTTTTACATCATTCAGGCTAAGAATGGATTCTACTCGCTGCTTCAGATCGGCAGGCAGACCACCACTGTCATGTGAAATTTGCACTGAAGGATCTTCAGGATATAAATTGGGTATGGCATATAAAGCGCCAATCAAAATGACTGCGGTCAGCGCTAAATAGCCCCAAATCGGATAACGATTCATCATGCTGTTCTCTCTGTCTGCCTAATAATAAACTAGCTCAGGACTAGTCTTGGCCTATCGTGCCTTTGGGTAAGACGCTATTAATTGCATGCTTCTGCACTTTAATTACAACGTTCTCAGCAAGTTCAATACGCACGACATCATCAGTCACACCTTTAATCTTGCCCATCATGCCACCACTCGTGACCACTTCATCGCCTTTACTAATTGAGGCCATCAACGCTTTTTGTTCTTTTTGACGTTTTGACTGTGGACGAATAATCATAAAGTACATAATGACAAAGAAAATTCCCACCATCACAAGCATTTCAGTACCGCCACCAGCTGGTGGAGGGGTCGCTTCAGCGAAGGCATCGTTAATGAATAGCATGCAGAACTCCTTAAATATAAAACCTTAATCTTGGAAGCAAAGTATTATGCCACAGTCGACGGACTTTTCTCTCTTGAGGCGTAAAATTCCCGCGAAAACTGCTGGAAGGTGCCAGTCTGTATGGCACTACGCATACTCGCCATCAATCGATGAAAGTAACTTAAATTATGGATCGTATTTAGGCGCCCACCCAGCATCTCACCACATTTATCCAAATGCTTTAAGTAAGCCCTAGAGTAATTCTGGCAGGTATAGCAGGGACAATCGTCTTCAATCGGCCGCTCATCTTGCTGATAACGTTGGTTACGCAGGCGTAATACACCCGTACTTGTATATAGAAACCCATTACGTGCATTGCGCGTTGGAATAACGCAATCAAACATATCGACTCCATTGGCAACAGCGTCAACTAGATCCTCTGGCTTACCCACACCCATGAGATAACGCGCTTTATCCTGTGGCAGTCGATCTTGTAAGAAATTAAGCACCTTGGCTCGCTCTTCTGCTGGCTCTCCGACAGAAAGTCCACCAATAGCATAGGCATCAAAACCAATTTCGGTTAGTCCCTGCAAAGATTCCTCACGCAGATCGTCATACATGCCGCCCTGCACGATACCAAACAATGCCGCTGTACTATCGCCATGTGCCTCTCGGCTTCGCTTCGCCCAGCGCAGTGATAGGCGCATAGATTCAGCCGCTGTCTCATGGCTCGCAGGGAATGGCGTGCATTCATCAAAGACCATCACAATGTCTGAGCCTAAAGCCTTTTGCACACGCATTGAAATCTCCGGATCCAGCTGTACCTGTGAGCCATCAATCGGTGATTGAAAACGCACACCCTGCTCGTCAATCTTGCGTCGGTCAGCCAAACTAAATACTTGGAAACCGCCTGAGTCCGTCAGAATTGGGCGATCCCAATGCATAAAGTCATGTAAGCCCTGAAACTTCTCTATAACTTCGACTCCAGGACGTAACATCAGATGGAAGGTGTTACCTAAAATAATTTGGCTACCTACTGTCTTTAATTCCTCTGCTGTGACTCCTTTGACTGAACCATAGGTACCAACTGGCATAAAAACTGGTGTTTGGATATCACCACGTCGCGTTTCCAATGTACCTGCACGCGCCTGTCCATCACGCGCCTCGATTGTAAAATTTGCTATTCCCATGATGAACTCAAGTTAGTATTAGCATGGCATCACCATAGCTAAAAAACCGGTAGCGCTGCTCAACGGCATGGCGATAGGCTTTTGCTATCGTCTCTTGCCCCGCCAGCGCACTAACCAGCATTAATAAAGTAGAACGAGGTAAATGAAAATTAGTGATCAAACCATCCACTACTTGAAACTGATAGCCCGGGTAAATAAAAATATCTGTATCACCAATATAAGGCCTTAATTCAGCTGACTCCATGCTTGTCTGTTGTGCCGCAGATTCCAGTGCTCGCACACAAGTCGTACCGACTGCAAAAACTCGACCACCAGCAGCACGTGTTGTCTTAATCTGTCGGCAAACCTCAGCGTTAACCTCGATATGCTCAGCATGCATTTTATGCTCTTCCACACTCTCGACCTTAACCGGCTTATAAGTTCCCGCACCAACATGTAAGGTAATATAAGCAATATCAACCCCTAATGCCTCTATTTCATGCAATAGCTCAGGAGTGAAATGTAGTCCTGCAGTAGGTGCAGCAACTGCACCTAATTGTTCTGCATAGACTGTCTGATAGCGTTCTCGATCTGCTGCATCATCCTGTCGCTCTATATAAGGTGGTAATGGCATATGCCCATACCGGTTAAATATTTCAGCCAGGCTGCACTGTGCTTCGAACTGCAAAACAAAGAAAGCATCTTCACGGCCAATAACAGTCGCTTGCACACCTTCTGCAATCAGCAGGCGTCCTCCTATCTTAGGTGACCGACTGGCCTTAACCTGAGCCTTCACTCGCATCCCATCTAGTAACCGTTCAGCTAGGATCTCAACCTGTCCACCACTCTCTTTTTTTGCATGTAGTCGAGCTGGAAACACTTTAGTGTTATTCAGCACCAACAAATCTCCAGACTTAAATTGTCCAACCAGATTAAAGAACTTTAAATCAGTGAAGGTGTTTGTTTGTGCCGGCACAATGAGTAGCCGACTCTGATCACGCTGCTCTCCTGGAAGCTGGGCAATTAGCTCAGGTGGCAACTCATAATCGAAGTCGTCTAGTGATAATGGATTAGTTTCTTTATTCATAAGCAGCATGAGTATAAGGCCATCGCGGCCTAGGCTTAAGCACTTGTCTGCATATTGTGACTTTTAACTCGCATAAATCAGGTTTCAACCAAAAACTAGTCAACTTATTAGGGAGCAAACGCTTGATGTTATGTTGGATTCGGTTAAACTTCTTAGCCCTCATCGCATGCCGGGGTGGCGGAACTGGTAGACGCGCCGGATTCAAAATCCGGTTCTGGCAACAGAGTGCGAGTTCGATTCTCGCCCTCGGCACCAAATGATCTCAATCATTTCGGAAGAACTATTTATACAGCATTCTATTAGCGGGCCTCCGAGGCTACTCTATGACTTTATATTTGCTGACCTCTACTCCATCCGCTTTCTATGCAACTGAGCATCAAAGCAGTTATAGCTGACGATAGAATAGATTTTTCCGTCCAGTAATTTATACGGATCTTTGGTAAAAAAATTTCATTCAATCTAGCAACAGAGGAATGGCGATATGGGTGAATATATCGAAGTTGGTTGAAGGACAACCACTAGAACACCTACACAATAAAGACTCAACTTTAAGCATGCTATATACCGGTGACCAAGTTATACCGATTCATCTTTGCTTCGGATTTGGGGCCATTAATGAAATAGAAATCACACAGTCAATAGAGAAGTTATCAAAAATTTTAACTCTATAGATTAAATATAGAAAGCATTGCCATGCCGAGTTATAGGCAATATTTTACTATTCAATCTGAAGGTTCAGACCGAATAAAACAAAAATTTAAAGCGGGCTGATTCTGCACCTATTTTTTTAAATCGAGCTATACTATTTACAATAAAGCACTTTAAGACTTGGCTGCTTATCCACGTAGCCCCGATAGCTCAGCTGGATAGAGCGTCCCCCTCCTAAGGGGAAGGCCGTAGGTTCGACTCCTACTCGGGGCACCATCCACCCAAATATCTCCTACCAGAACAGCAGCTTCCAGTAAGCGATAGTATGATTTTTTATTAGTATTTAGAATTTCAAGCCTGTAAGTTTTATAGAATATAACTTCACTGAGCTTAAGTAGTCTTACTTTAGGAGTTGGAAAATAACCGACGTATAAATTTTATTAATGACTTACCTCTTCGTTTCTTCATATAGCGTGGTTTTTTATTGAAGAAATTTACCTTGGAGTATGAATTAAAATATGACTGATATGATTCAGAAGGGAACTCAATTCTTTCACCAAGACTATCATATTGGCTCAGTAAGACTCCCATAGCTAATGATAATCTGCCTTTCTTCACATAGTAATCAATAAGTACCGAGTGCTTATTCTTCTCGCAACAAGAGGTATTAAGTGCACTTGATAGTGTGTCACAGTCAAAGTTTGATATATATCTTCCAGAAACAGTCTGCTCAAACTCTGTCCGGACAATTCGCTCATCGGATAAAATAAGGCTTAGATTACCTTTATCTTTTCTTTTTCTATAGTTAGTGAGTTTTTCTGCCAGCAAATTTATATCTTCATTTGCAATAATTTTTAGCCATAAATCAAAATCTTGTAACTGAATCAGGCGCTCATCAAAATCGCCATATATTTCAAATATATCTCGGCTAAACATTCCAGATGAAGCACACAACATATTTCCCTCACGGACAAAATATTCTTTTATATCTTTGCTAGAATATTTTTTGTTAAAGACCGCCTCTAAACATGAGTTATTTATTATATTATCGCTGTCATTCATGACATGAGCCCATGTAAATAGATTGCTCAGACCCAGCCCCGTCATCACTTCTAGCTGTCTTTCGACCTTGTCATGCATAAAGGAATCATCGCCTGACAATAAGCAAATATATTGGCCTTTCGCTCTAGTTAAGCCAAAATTTATTCCGTGGGAAGGAAAGGTATTAACACATAATTGATGCAGTGCTATTCGCTTGTCATTTAATTCACTTGAAAAACTCTTCTTAATATTTTCTACAGTGCGATCACTAGAGTTGTTATCAACAATAATTATTTCAATGTTGCAGTAGGACTGATTGAGAACACTATCAATAGCACGATGTATATAGTTTTCATGATTGAAGGTTAAAATACAGACACTCACTAATGGCATATTAACAGTGGTTGAATTTGTCATTTAGTAAGTCCAGTTATTGACATGCTTCACCACTGTCTCTAAATCTGAATCCGACAAAAATGCATTCATTGGCAAGCTCAGGATGTTCGAGTTAATTTTCTCAGTTCTTGTTAGTAAGAGGTCTTTTAATTCTGAGTATGCATCTTGATGGTTTATTGAAATTGGATAATGCATCTGACATTGGACACCGTTTTCTTCAAGGTAACGAGCGAGAAAATCTCTTTTTTCAGTTTGTATCGTAAATAGATGGAACACATGAGAGTCTGTGTCTAACCACTCTTGTAGTTTTATTTTCTTATTGCTTATGTTGTCTCGATAGTAACGCGCCACGCGACGCCTTGCCTCGATCTCTTCATCTAGATACTTAAGCTTAACGTTCAGCATTGCCGCTTGCATTTCGTCTAAACGGCTATTAACACCCTTTACTTCATATATGTACTTTTTGGAGGAACCGTAGTTACGTATTTTTTTTAATACACCTGCGAGCTCATCATTATTCGTAGTGATAGCCCCAGCATCACCTAACGCCCCAAGATTCTTAGCAGGATAGAAACTAAAGCCCGCCGCATGTCCCCAACTGCCAGCACGTTTACCACTGAGACTAGCACCATGAGCTTGCGCACAATCCTCGAGAACCAAAAGCTCATGATTATTAGCAATCTCTATTAACTCATCCATTGGAGACATTAAGCCATATAAATGAACAGGCAAAATTACTTTTGTTTTATCTGTTATATGATTTCTTACCGTATCAGGGTCTAAGTTTAGTGTTACGGGATCCGGCTCAATTAAAACAGGTTTAAGACCCGCTTCTGATATTGCAAGGACAGATGCAATGTAAGTATTAGCTTGTACCAGCACTTCATCATTGTCGACTAAATAACCTAATTCTTTCCAAGCCCGCAACGTTAGTGTTAGTGCATCCAAACCGCTTGCCACACCAATGCAATATTTTACTCCGCAATATGCTGAGAAATTCTCTTCAAATTGATTTAGCTCTTCTCCCAAAATAAACCAACCTGAATCGATAACGCGTGAGCATGCGGCTTTAAGTTCGTCTGCATATCGGTTGTTATTTTTTTGCAAATCAAGAAATTTAATCACTCCACACCTCAGGAAGGTAGATCCCTGCAACACCGGTTATTACTTTCTTTTTCTTCACCATATAAACGGTATCAAAGAAAATTCGGCATTGTTTAATATCCACCTTGGTGCCAATCAAAGTAGCTGTCACAGTGCCATCCATATAGACTCGCCGGCTAAATGATAGTTTCTGGAATACGTATATACATCCTGCGCTAGGCAGTTTTGTTTCAAATATGGTGGGAAAATAACTAGAGCTGAGTAGACCATGTGCATTTTTTTTGTAACGAGAGTCCTCAGCATAGACCTAGTTTAAATACTCAGGATTTTTATCATCTGATATATCAACAAACGCCTTAATATCAGAATCGGTGATGGTATTAGAATATGATTCTGACATGCCAACATGGATTTGCCCGACCTTCATTATTTATTCACCTTTCCACTGCTTCACAATCTCTTCTGGGTATCCCCTATGGAAGTGTTTTGTCCATGGATAAGCCGGAAGTCTACTTCCATCTTTCAGTCGAATTCTCTTTGTTTCACAAATTTTCTTTGCCGGATTTCCTGCGTAAAGCATATCTACTTCTGTATCTTTACTAACAATCGAGCCTGCTCCAATTACACAACCTTTTGCGATAGTCGTACCTGGAAGAATGACTGACATAGTTGCTATGACAGAATAGTCTTCTAACGTAACTCCTCGCACTATATTGCTAGGTGGATGAGGGTCGTTTGTTAAGACAACATTAGGAAACAACCATACATAGTCTCCAATTACCGATTGTTGTCCAACAATTACATTACTTTGCAGCCTTACATGGTCACCGATCTGACAATGCCCTTGTATATCCGAAAGAGTCCCTATCTGTAATTTAGTTCCAGCATGGGTTTTTTCTCGCACTGTAACTCTGTGACCAGTTATTAATCCGTCGCCAAATTCTGAGTTTTCATAGAATATACTATGGGAACGAATATGCGTATCTCTCCCTAAAACTAATGCTTTACCCTCAGAGTTCTCATTTGATATGCCTATTTCACAGTAACTTTCTATAATGCTATTTTCACCAATCACAACATTGTCATGAATCGTTGTAAAAGCACCAATTATTACATTACTGCCAACTTTAGCTTTAGCAGATACCAATGCAGTACTATGGATTGTCATTTTTCCACCAGCTTCAAAAAATCTTTATAGTGACGAATATAATCGGATTCATCATAAACCTTACTAGCCAATACTAGTAGAATGCAGTCTTCAGAAAAGTCATGCATTTCCCGCCACTTACTATTATCAATATAAATGCCTTTATTGGGTGAATCTAAAATAATAGACTCTTTGGATTTACCGTCATCTAGAACCAAACGACAACTTCCCTTCACACAAATAACAACCTGCTCAAGGTCTTTATGGGCATGCAAGCCTCTAGAAACACCATCGTTAGTATCAAAAATAAAATACACTCTCTTTATCTTAAAAGGCACGTTGATGTTTTCTTCTAGTGATATCAATGACCCTCTATCATCACCAAAGACAGCAAGATCCAAGATGTTTACCATACCTTTATCTCTTCCAACAGCATGCTTAACCCTGTGATATCGACCAGCGCATCCCCATGAACTGACTTTGATTCAGTCGCAGGCTTTGTTAAAAAGTGAATCAACTCAACCTGAGAAGCATCTGCTAAAGGTTGAAATATATAGTAGTTAGTACTCTCTACAGAGGGATACAATGCTATAGCAGTACTCCCTTCCTTCATAAACAATAAGTTTGTAAATGCTGCTCCAGAATTACCAATTATAATTTCGGCCTGAGAAAACAGCTCAAATTGTGCTTCAAAACTCAGAGCACCTGGATCTACAAAATCGAACCCCTGCTTATGTAACAACGCCTCGACTTCTACAATGTTAAGAAGTTTTCTTAACCGATTATTTTTGCTTTGCAAATATAACTTTTTACTTCCCATAGAAAATTTCTTACCTTCAAACTTTCTACGCACCTCTTCTTTAACTTGCTTTAAATTATCTATTGATAGAAAGAACTCTTTTTTTGGATTTGGAAGATGCGTTGTATTATCGAGCGCTGTCCATAGAGGGGTGCAATATATGAGTTCCTGACAATGCACAGACTCACCATGCTTTACCTTGAAAATTTTATACCTAGGTATCTTCGAGCCTTGCAAAAGTAACTCAAGTAGTTCTAGACATTGCTTCGGCATACCTTCATCAACCAAAACATAAACTCTTTTATCTTCTCGAGTTAGTGATTTAAGCATCTGTAAAAGCTTAGGGATCAATTCCGTAACCCAATGATAGTAATTTATTGAATGCTCTTTTAATAAACTTAATGCCTTACCATTTTTAATGCTGCTACGGCAGAAAGTATTAATCGTATAAACCGAGTCATTATGCTTAAAAGAAAATATATCAGGACGCTTAAGATCATGCTGTGAAGACATCAAATTTAACTCGTCATGAAAAAATCTATCACCATAGATGATTGCGTCAGTTGCTCCCAGAACATTGACACTTTTTAATTTGGCAGTTTTAACATCGGATAATTTACCACTGAGTTGTGGACGCCTATACCAGACACCACCAACATATAGTTTTGGAGAACTAATTTTGGATTTCCGCTCAACTAGATGTGATAACAATAGACCATTAGAATTTTTTATTATAATACCCAGGTCTTCAACCAATAATACGTCAGTCTTTTTATTGCGATTAAAAACCCAAAGAATAAAACTTCTAGGATTAAATGCCTGAAGATTAAAAATTCTAGGATTAAAAAATTTTAAAATTTTCTGAGCATGAATTTTAATTCTGTCAGAATATTGCTTACGTAGTGACTTTGGTAAAAAATAATAAAAAATATTAAGCAGTAAAAAATAGTAAGAAATCTTAATAAGATTTAAAGTGAATTTTTTATATTTTTTTATTGCTTTCAAGATATTTTCTTGGGATTTTGGTAGCCATGTCGAATCCCAAAGACAAGGCATAAACCATTATAAAGCGTATTTCAGCCTCACCTTTTCTTATAGTTTTATTGGCGACTCTTCTGCTACGCAGGTCTTCCAGCGTTATCCAAGCCTATTTAGCTAGGTTTTAAGCCGCGGCAATTTAAGGTGACGGATAACACTATAATACTGGTTATAATACCATGGATCGAAGTAAGGACTGACCTTTTACTCCATATTGGGCTAAGGTCGGACTTGTATTAATTACTCATAAATAATACAAAACCATTTTAGCTCGCAATAACTCTTGCACTCAATTTAAGATCTAACATTGGCTTGAGGGATTATTCTGATATCTCAGCCGATAAAATATCTCCTTCTCAAGAAAAACATCGTAGATTTGGTCTCTATTCGAAGCGCCATTTTATGTGATTCATCCGACATACTTTATCAGCAGAAATAATTGCTCCAGACTGAATTAATTAGATGTAAACCGATGCAAAAGTAGTTAAATAAATTGATTAGATAGCATTTACCCCATTTACTTAAATTGCCGATGGATAATAAAGCTATTTTACTTAGTCAAATATTACTTATATCTGTATTATTATTAGTTAATTAAATCTACCTTGTAGCTGGGCGATGAAAACTCTTTGTATTGCTGCCTATGAGTACATATTTAGTCAATTAAATTACTTTGCTTAACTATTTTCCTAGTAGAGCATGGCATTGGGTGGACACACCATTTAAATTAATCAGTGTTAATCATTGATTCTTAAAACATTTACTTCAATTCAAAAAAGAATAATGGTATAAAACGCGATTGCAAATGAATGCAAACAAACAACACATCGTCAAGAAATTCGGCGACCCAATTTACAAGGACGTAAAATTATGAGCAGAGCTAAAAAACCAGCTTCTACTGACCTCAAGGACTTAACTCGTGCATTTCTACATTGTAGTGATCATTTGCACACGCTATGTCGCCTAGAAATTAATGATCGTTTAGCAAAACAAGACATCAAATATAGTCAGTGGCTAATTTTAGACTGCCTAAATTCACATGATATTGATAGCCCATCAAAAGTTGCATCGCAACTAGGCATGGAACGTGCCACTGTCAGCCGCAGCCTAGATATCTTAGAGTCACGCGGCCTCGTTAAACGTACTCATAATACCAATGACCGTCGCGTGGTTGAGATCGATGTTACTGCCCAAGGCCGCAAGATTGCAACCATGGGTGCCGCACGTCTAGAACAGGTAACACAAACAGTTGTTGCCGACATGACAACAAAAGACGTAAAGGCTGTTAGTAGCTTCCTAACAACTATTCGTAGCAATATCTTAAGTAAGATCGGACGCTAAAGGCTTTAAAGACCACCGCTAGTTCAAACTATACTATCGGCTATTGAACACTCGCTCTTGAGCCTGATCGCTTGAGTCCCACTCATATCGGCAGTCTATATTATGCTGATATGGGTGAGCGACTCTACTCTACCTGTACATCGCAGACGTCCACCTGGCATAGATATATTACTGCCGAAGCATTAGTAGTACCCTAATTAAAATTTTGACTATATCCGATTTGAACTGACGCCATCACCTCCAAAAAATAAGCTCTACTACATCAATATTAGGTGGCATGAGAATTGCTCTAATTACTCGTATGAGCCATTAAGTAACAGCCAGATCATTTTCATAGGTGCAGCGCACTAGCATGGTGCATCACACTTGTGAAACTGCACAGACTCAGGGCTGCACTTAATAAAATTGAGGTATAGATTGGTAACCATCCAGCTAAACACAGGTGAGTTACCAACCTAATAAGATAGGGTATCTAACAGTGAGAGTAGGTGTAGGTGTTATAATTATTACTGTACTCAGCATTGCGTTTGCCGATTCCAGTGGCCGCAGCTGCCAAGCTAGAAATAGTATTGAGAAGTGCATACGACAATCAGAATGAAATCATAGTTTTTAGGAGATAACTTTGGATGCTGATAATTTCCTAAAGGAAGTAAAACTACAATTAGATACTCACCCTCTATTTGATGACCCATACATCACTGAGTTCAAGAAAGTAAAAGTATTTGAGTTAGATCAAGCGCAGCACTTCGCCTCACTGTACTACCCTCATATTTTAAAAACACGCCTGTATCAAGCCAGTGCCTTAGGTTCATGTCCTGATGAACAGCTTCAATTTGTACTATCAGATATCTTGTATGATGAATATGGCTGTGGTGATAACACACGCTCACATATGCAGCTGTATCGTAACTTCATGTCTACAGTCGGCTGCCAAATCCAAGCTGCTGAACATTACCCAATCCTTCCTGAGTTAGCCCAATATATAGACACCATGGAGCAATTAACACGTAACGGCGACTGGTTGTCAGCAGTAGCGGCAGTCGGCTTTGCTAGTGAATGGCCTATCCCGAAATATTATAGCTGCCTACTTGAAGGCTTTAAAAAGATACCCGGTATAACGGAAGATGCCTTAGAGTTATTTAGCGGTCATATCACTTTAGATGTCGAACACTCAAAAATGATTGAGGCAGCAACTCGACCCTATTTAAATAGCAGTGAAAATCAGCAACGGTTTTTATATGGTATCGAACAGAATATGCAGGCTAGGCGTAAATTTCATGCTGCCCTCCACCATGAAATATTTGTAAAAGGCAGTTAATAGCAGCTATATCGATGTAGGTCATAGCACACTATCGCTAGGGTCTAGCTGCAGACTTAGCTTGAATTTATGGTGCTGGCTTAGTCTCTAAACCTTGTCGACCAAGAACCACATCTGGGCTAGGGTTACTACCACCACTAAGTAGACTGATCTCGGAAGCCGTTAATCGCAACTTCTGGCCTTCAGCATTTTCTAGGACAATCGCTGCCTCAGAGTTTTCCTCATCCGATACTTTCCAGCTTGCAAAAATAGTACCGACACCATCCACTAGCTCAAACTGCTTTGCCTTAATCTTATAGGCATAGATGATATCGGAACCACTATCGAGAGAGATGACATCATAGATAAAATAACCCACTAGGATAATAATCGCGATACGTGCATTTCGGTGTAGACGCTCCAAAGTTTTAACACGCTCTTCCAAGGTCATCTCACCGATATTTTTTTCTGCCATGTTCCTTTCCTTTTTAAATTAGCACTGCAACAAACTCTATCTTATTGCAGCAAATCAATAATCTCACCCAACTTATGAATCACCGCGTCTGGATTTTGTCCACCTGGCCATTCTCGCCGTGCAGCATTAAACCATACTGCCCTGCATCCTGCTCGTAATGCTCCAACAACATCAGCTTGGGCATGATCACCCACATGCAAAACCTGAGCTGGATCTACCCCTGCCTGCGCTATAGCCCGCTCAAATATCTGTGGATGTGGCTTTAAAAAACCAACATCACCAGCACTGATAGTGACATCAAAGTAACCCTGTAATACTGTCTGCTCGATCTGCGCATTACCGTTAGTAATTCCCATAAGCAAATAGCGATCTCGCAATAAATCCAATGTCGTAATGGTATCTGCAAACGGCGTGACCTGATTCCGATAGTGGCGAAAAACAGCTATTGCTTTATCTGCTAATGCCGTCTCGTAATGATATTGCTTCATCAGTTCACGCAAGGCGTTTCGCCGGCGCAGGGTAACATCATGATTATATTGCGGGAAACGCTCAGCATAATCAGCCATATATAGACGCAGACTATCTCGGTCCTGCTCTTGCATCAGACGTGGACAATACTGACTCAACCACTCGTTAAGCCTCTGTTCAGCTTCTAGAATTGTGGGCTTTACAGGCCAAAGGGTGTCATCAAAGTCGAAACTAATACACTTTAGATTGTGTAAATCCTTCACTCTACCCCCCGAGACCATGAATCGTAATACTGATATCCCTTAAATGCGGTGATGTACGATGCTCCCATAGATAGACACCTTGCCAAGTACCCAATGCTAAACGGCCAGCAATAATCGGAATACTCAGTTCAGTTTGCGTCAACACAGAACGAATATGTGCTGGCATATCATCAGCACCTTCATCGGTATGGCTAAACAAAGGGTCACCATCCAGGATTAATCGAGAGAAGAAACTTTCCAGATCATCACGCACTTCTGATGCTGCATTCTCACAAATCATCAGCGAGGCACTAGTATGGTGAATAAAAACATGACACAGGCCATTAAGAACACCAGCAGAATCTACCGCTGCGTGTAGCCTTTGTGAGATCTCAATCGAACTTCGACCCAATGTATCGATACGATATTGCTCTTGATGGTAAATATTTTCTGTCATATCACTTACTTAGGTTCGTTTCATCTGGCATTCTTAGTTACACTACTGGCCTTAGCTGATAACGTGATTCTATTAGAGTTCGATACTCATCCATTGTGATAATTATAAAATAATGCAAAACCGAAGACACTCCACTGCAGTTCAGATTGGCAATCTGCAGGTCGGTGGCAACGCCCCGATTATAGTCCAATCCATGACCAATACTGATACTGCTGATGCGATACGTACCGCAGCTCAAATTGCAGAGCTCGCTCGTTCAGGTTCTGAGATGGTTCGCATCACAGTAAATAACCAAGCCTCAGCTGAAGCAGTTGTTGAAATCAAAAACCGGCTTGAACAGATGCAAGTCGATGTTCCTTTAATTGGTGACTTTCATTTCAATGGCCACAAGCTTCTAAGTGATGTTCCTGAATGCGCCCAGATCCTAGCCAAGTACCGCATCAATCCAGGCAATGTTGGGCGTGGTAAGAAACGTGATGCCCAGTTTGCCAGCATGATCGAAACTGCCTGTGAGTTTAACAAGCCAGTTCGTATTGGTGTTAACTGGGGTAGCCTTGATCAGGAGGTACTAGCACAGATGATGGATGAAAATCAGGCCCTAAAAAAACCATTGGGTGTAGAGCATGTTATGCATGAGGCACTAATGACCTCAGCCTTAGATAGTGCAAAAGAAGCAGAACGTATTGGGCTTGCGCATAATAAAATTATTATTTCCTGCAAGTTAAGCGATGTGCAACAGCTCATAAGTGTTTACTCCGAGCTCGCCACACGTTGTGACTATGCGTTGCACCTAGGTCTCACTGAAGCAGGCATGGGCAGTAAGGGTATTGTTGCATCGACAGCTGCCATGGCGGTGTTACTGCAGCAAGGGATTGGCGATACCTTGCGTATATCATTAACTCCAGCACCTGGTGGTAGCCGTAGTGAGGAAGTCATCGTTGCACAAGAAATCTTACAGTCCATTGGCTTACGCGCCTTCACTCCCGCCGTCACCTCATGCCCAGGCTGTGGCCGTACCACTAGTGATTATTTTCAGCATTTAGCCAATGACATCCAAAACTATTTAAGGGATTCCATGCCACACTGGCGCTCACGCTACCCTGGCGTAGAAAATATGTCAGTGGCTGTCATGGGCTGCGTCGTCAATGGCCCTGGTGAAAGCAAACATGCCAATATTGGTATTAGCTTACCTGGCAGTGGAGAAGCACCCGTAGCACCAGTTTATATCGATGGTGAAAAAAGCTGCACGCTACGCGGTGATAATATCAGTGGTGAATTCCAGCAACTGGTGCAGGGCTATATTGAGAAAAATTACAGCACTTAGTTTCACTTGGACTGGCTTTATGATTTCCCAATAATTTCACGTATCCGTCGCCGGTCATGTTTATTTGGCTTACCGACAGATTGCGGTATACCTTGATTTAAGATCTTACGCTGCATCTGCTCTTGTTCTCGTCGCGCAACACTAGTCTCACTCTCAACATATAGCTGTTGAGCCTCTACTGCACTACGTCGTTGTTGCGCAATCGCCAGTACTTGAAATTCTTGTTTCAGGTGTTCCTTAGAAATCTGCACAATATTATTGATCTTAATCTTATGCGCCGCCTTAACCCGCGACCCATTTACATGCACCCGCCCACCTTCTACCGCCTTACTCGCCATGCTGCGTGTTTTATAAAAACGAGCAGCCCATAGCCACTTATCGATACGAATAGATTCAAGCATATCTAGTGAGACGATTGATCATATTAAAAAGATAAAATCATTCTGTAATTAAACTGAAGTAATTCAAGTCTAGGCTACGCCAAACTTAAACATATCCAAACCATCTAGGAGTTTATATGTTGCTTATATTAAAAAAACCAATAGACGCTGGCGCTTATCGTAGCTGGAGCGAGTTCTTACTTTTTGTTATCTACACGAGCATGAGCTTTGGCTTAAGCCTACTGTTCTTTTAAGTCAAAACAAGTAGGCCATAACAGCCTATTACTCACTAGTCATATCGATAATGTGATGTTCTACCGGCCCAGCCTCTTTTGCTGCAATGGCTTTGCCTTGCATCGATAGGCCTAATTCATGCACTGTGGCCTTAGAGCCAGTGAGTAAATGATGCCACTTGGGTAACGGTTGATCATGCAGGCGTAGGCGGTAGGCACAACTACTTGGCAACCACGCAAACTCCTCAGGACGATCAAGGCTTAACCGGCGACAGTTACTCACCACTTGATCACGTCGTGCATAATCACCACAGCGACAACTAGTCGAGTCGAATAATTCACAGGCTACATTACTGAAATAAACCGTCTTAATTTCAGGATCTTCCAATTTAGCCATACAGCATTTACCACAACCATCACATAGTTGCTCCCACTGCTGCTCATCCAACTCAGCCAAAGGTTGTTGCCACCACGGCATCTGATCCATAAGCTTAGGCTGCAATATCTAAAATAATCTTATTCAATCGCATAACAAAGTCCGCCGGGTTTTCTAATTGCCCACCCTCTGCCAGAACTGCCTGCTCAAATAATAATAGCGCCCAGGCTGCCAACTGATCTTGGTCAGATTCCTTAGTCATCTTCTCAAGAATAGGATGATTAGGGTTAATCTCTAACACCGGCTTAGTGTCTGGTAACGCTTGCCCTGCTTGTTTTAATAAGTGTTGCATATACAACGCCATTTCATGTTCATTCAGCACAATACAGGCTGGAGAGCTGGTCAAACGATGCGACACACGCACATCACTAACGCGTTCACCTAGGCCCTGCTTTACACTTTCAACCAATCCTTTTGCATTCTCTTCAACCTGCTTCTGCTGTTCTTGCTCATCTTGATCTGACAACTTATCAAGGTCGAGCTCGCCCTTAGCTACAGAAATGAATTTCTTATCTTCAAATTCAAGCAATGAACCCATTAGCCATTCATCGACACGATCTGACATGAGTAAGACTTCGATCCCCTTCTTACGGAAAATCTCAAGATGTGGACTATTTTTTGCTGCATTAAAATTATCTGCAGTAATGTAGTAGATCGCATCCTGCTGTTCTGACATACGGGCAATGTAATCACTCAAAGAAACTGTTTGAGCAGCATTATCTTCTTTGCTTGAAGCAAAACGTAGTAGCTTGGCGATCTGCTCTTGATTAGCAGAGTCTTCAGCAGGGCCTTCTTTCATCACCTGACCAAATTGCTGCCAGAAGTCAGCATATTTTTCAGGTTTTTTCTGCGCCATCTGCTCTAGCGTACTGAGAATCTTTTTCACTGAACCTGAACGAATAGCATCGATGATTTTATTGCTTTGTAGAATCTCACGAGAGACGTTCAACGGCAGATCACTGGAATCAATAATGCCACGTACAAAACGCAAATAGCGTGGCATCAGTTTTTCTGCATCTTCCATAATAAAGACACGTTGAACATACAGCTTTAAACCATGACTTTGCTTTGGTTCATACAAATCAAACGGCGCCTTAGCTGGCACATAAAGTAGAGAGGTATATTCAGTCTTACCTTCCACTCGATTATGTGTCCAAGCCAACGGGTCTTCAAAGTCATGTCCAACATGCTTATAGAAATCCTTATATTCCTGCGCACTGATCTCTGATTTTGAACGTGTCCATAATGAAGATGCACGATTAACCACCTCCCATTCTGGAACAGTGGTTATTTCTTCATCTTCTACAGGCTCTTGCTCTGCATACATTTCAATCGGTAGCGATACGTGATCAGAGTATTTAGTAATAATAGAACGTAGCTGCCAAGCAGATAACAATTCACTTTCATCCTCTTTCAAATGCAAGATGATTTCAGTACCACGTGCCTCGCGCTTAATTTCTTCTAACTCATATTCACCTGTACCATTCGACTGCCAACGCACACCACCTGTCTCATCAACATGTGCGCTACGTGTTAGTAACTCCATAGAGTCTGCAACAATGAATCCAGAATAGAAGCCAACACCAAACTGGCCAATCAAGTTTGAATCCTTTGCTTGATCACCACTTAATTGCTCTAAAAATTCTTTTGTGCCTGATTTAGCAATAGTGCCGATATTATTAATCACTTCATCACGAGTCATACCGATACCGTTATCACGAATCGTAATGGTGCGATTATCTGTATCAAATTCAACTTGGATTTTGAGGGCGGTATCAGTCGCCAATAAACTATCATCGGCCAATGATTGAAAGCGCAGCTTATCGCAAGCATCTGATGCATTTGAGATCAGCTCACGCAGAAAAATTTCTTTATTAGAATATAGAGAATGAATCATCAAGTGCAGTACTTGGCTTACTTCCGATTCGAACTTTAGGGTCTCTTTCTTAGCACTATCACTCATTACAATTCCTTAATAATTAACTAACTATCACTTTAAATGGTGGCAGTCATGATGAAATTCAATATGTAACTTCGACTTATTCTTAACTCTGTTGGCTAGTCTCAGCCTCATGCTGCAATAACCATAATTTGCGTTGCATCATGATGCCGTCACGTTGCCCTGAATAACCACCCACAGCATCTTTGCGCAGCACACGATGACAAGGCATGATAATCAATAACGGATTACTTCGACAGGCATTACCTACCGCACGCGCACCACTGTCAATCTTCTCAGCCAACTCGCCATAGCTGAGTGTTTGACCGAAGTATAATTGTTGCAGCTCAGACCATACCTGCTTTTGGTAGCAGGTACCGATTAAATCGAAAGGTAAATCAAAGCCTCGGCAATCACCTTCAAAATAAGCCATCAGCTGCTGACCCGCTTGCTTAGCTAGATCACTGACAGGCTTTGATAAAGGACTGCCTGCGGCAACGTACTCTAGTCGCTGTAAACCTTTCACGCTGATGGTTAAACGCAAAGGGCCTAGGGGTGATTGAAGAATACAGGATTCCATCTGTTCATTAGAAAGCAAAAATCAGTTACCGGAAAGCAAAACGCCCCGAAAACGGGGCGTTTTGATACTGATAAGGTATTACAGCGCTAAGTTTAGCCCAACTTTTCTCTAATACGTGCTGATTTACCAGTAAGTCCACGGAGATAGTAAAGTTTGGCACGACGAACGGCACCACGACGCTTCAATTCCACACTGCTAATCAATGGGCTATGGGTTTGGAAAACACGCTCCACACCTTCGCCATGAGAAATCTTACGTACAGTAAAGGCTGAATTCAGACCACGATTACGTTTTGCGATAACAACCCCTTCAAAGGCCTGCAAGCGCTCACGATCACCTTCTTTAACACGCACTTGAACTACAATGGTGTCGCCAGGGCCGAAATCGGGCATGTCTGTTTTTAACTGTTCGTTTTCTAATTCTTGGATGATATTCGTCATAATCTTATCTCATTCACTGGCCGCTAAAAATTCTTCTAGCAACTGCCGTTCTTCATCTGTTAACTCACGCCCGTCCAATAACTCAGGACGTCGCAAATAGGTTCGCACTAATGCTTGTTGTAGACGCCACCGAGCGATCTTCTTATGATCACCGCTCAGTAACTCCGATGGTACCTCACGTCCAGCCACTGACTCTGGTCGTGTGTAATGCGGACAATCTAGCAAACCATCCTCAAAAGAGTCTTGTTCAGCAGACTGTTCGCCACCAAGGGCGCCGGGCAAAGTTCGCACCATGGCATCTATCATCACCATGGCCGCTAATTCACCACCACTAATTACATAATCTCCGATTGACCATTCTTCATCTACTTCCGCCTCAATCAGACGTTCATCTATACCTTCGTAGCGACCACAAAGCAGAATCAAATGACTCTCTTTTGCTAATCTTCGCACCGCTTCTTGGCGTAGACTTTGCCCCTGAGGACTTAAGTAAATGACTTTAGCGTCATTCGATTGACCTCGCGCCTGCTTAATCGCGGCCTGCAGAGGTTCAAATTGCATCACCATGCCGGGGCCACCGCCATACGGTCTATCATCGACCCGTTGGTGGCTAAGCGTCGAAAACTGACGTGGATTAATCACGTTCAACTTCGCCTTTCCCTGCTGTATCGCTCGGCCTACTACACCTTGTTCAGCAATACTCGCGGTAAATTCTGGAAACAGACTAATGACGTCGATCTGTAATGGCTTCTGGCTCATAGCTCGGCGCCTTTAATAATCGATGTCCCAATCAACCGACATCTGTCCTGTCTCTATATCTATCTTCGTCACTACTTGATCCATAATAAATGGAATCAGATGTTCCTGCTTACCGGCTTTGACGAGCAATACGTCATTTGCTCCAGTCTCAATTAGACCGTCAACTTTACCGAGAAGCACACCAGCTTGGTCAATAACCTCAAGACCGATCAGCTGACGCCAATAATATTCATTACTTTCTAGCTGATCTAACTGGCTAGGCATAATCCATATATGACTACCCTTCAAGGCTGCAGCTTGATCTCGATCGTCGATACCGTCTAATTTAACGATAATCGCCTCACCGTGAACCTTGCCTTCTTGCAACGTCACCACCTGCCGGTTTTTATCCTGGCCAATGTGCCATTGCTTGTAACTTAATATTTGCTCTCGTGGCCGACTATGTGAAAACACCTTACACCAGCCTCGCACACCGAATACACCGACGATGCGACCTACTACTATGTCGTCATCACTCACTGCAAATCTGCTAGATGTGACCAGTCAAACTTTAGCTAGCGCTAGCTTCAGCGCCTTTAAGCAGTGTGCCTACGCGTTCAGACGGCTGAGCACCTACGCTCTGCCAGTGCTTAATACGCTCAAGCTCAAGGTGTAGACGAGTCTCTTGACCCGTTGCTCGTGGGTTAAAGTAACCCAGTCGCTCAATGTATCCACTGTCTCTGCGCTTGCGCGAATCAGTTACGACAATGTGGTAGAAGGGGCGCTTCTTGCAGCCGCCTCGAGCTAATCTAATACTTACCATACGTTTTACGTTTCATTGTGAAAGTTATTGGGGCAACGGGTTGTTCCGCAGCGAACCGCGCATTGTACGCAAACCACCGAAAATTAAAAGCATCTTTTACCGCTAAACCCTACATTGGCATGTTTGGCGGCAAACGACCCTGCATAGATCGCATTAAATTCTTCATGCCACCCTTTTTTGAGAACTTCTTCATCATTTTCTGCATTTGAATATGCTGTTTTAATAGACGATTAACATCCTGCACCTGCGTACCAGAGCCAGCTGCAATACGTTGTTTACGGGTCGACTTAATAATATCTGGAAAACGACGTTCTTTAGCCGTCATTGAGTCGATAATGGCTATCATACTCTGCACCGATTTATCACCCGCTTGGCTTTTCATCGCGGCTGGCAACTTGGCTGCACCTGGCAGTTTATCCATTAACCCGGCCATACCACCCATATTCTGCATTTGTGATAACTGACTACGTAGATCCAGCATATTAAAGCTCTTGCCAGATTTAATCTTTTTCGCCAGCTTATCGGCTTCTTTATGGTCAACCTTTTGCTGCGCCTCTTCGACCAAGGACAGCACATCGCCCATACCGAGAATACGTGATGCCACACGATCTGGATGAAAAGGCTCTAAACCGTCTACTTTTTCACCTATACCTAAGAATTTAATCGGTTTACCAGTGATTTCACGCACAGATAAGGCAGCACCACCACGAGCGTCACCATCAGTCTTGGTTAAGATCACACCGGTTAACGGCAAGGCCTCGTTAAAGGCCTGGGCCGACATAGCGGCATCTTGGCCACTCATACTATCGACTACAAACAGCGTCTCAACCGGATTGATAGCTTGATGTAACTGGATAATTTCGCCCATCATGTCGCCATCCACATGCAAACGGCCGGCAGTATCGACGAAAAGGACGTCATCATGGTTTAATTTAGCAGCTTCAACCGCGCGCGTTGCAATACTTAAGGGTGACTCGTCTGCGGTGCTCGAAATAAAGTTGACCTCAATCTGGCCAGCTAAGGTCTCTAACTGTTTGATCGCTGCTGGTCGATAAACGTCACAGGAAACAACACTGATCTTTTTCTTTTCTTGTTCTTTTAGGCGTTTAGCCAATTTGGCGATGGTGGTAGTTTTACCAGCACCCTGCAGACCTGCCATCATAATAATGGCTGGCGCTTGAGCATTTAACTGCAGCTGCTCGTTCGCATCCCCCATTAAATGCACAAGCTCATCTTGTACGACCTTAATCAGCGCCTGACCAGGGGTTAGATTTTCGATTACCTCTTGGCCGACCGCCTTCTCACGCACTCGCTCAATAAACGACCGTACCACCGTCAAAGCAACATCGGCCTCTAACAGAGCCATCCGCACTTCACGCAGGGTTTCCTTAATATTGTCTTCGGTTAGACGAGACTGACCACGCAGCTTGGCTACGGTATTACTCAGTCTTTGACTTAAATTATCGAACATACTCTATTAACTCATGGTTACTTCTGGAATCGAGGCCTAGCCCAAATTCGTGCGGATGACTATTGTAATACATGTTTGTGCCCAAGGTCAGCGCAAACCACCCTGCTGTGAGACGCTACTGCAGGCCTTTGACCCGCTAGGACTTCAGCGAGCAAACAGGTAATATGCAGAAATACATATAAACGCATCACCAAAAGGAAGCAGTGTGACAGTTTTTGGCATAATTGCCCTCGGTCTATGCCTCTTGAGTACAGGCGGCATCTGGCTTTACATGCAAAAACAGGCCTATGCGCTAGATCAATCTAGCACTCAGTCACAGCTGAACCATAACACTCGGCGCGGCTTCATGTTGCTGTGGCTGTCTTCACTAATCGTTAGCGCGGTCTTTATTAAGCAACAAATCACGCTAAACAGTGGTTTGGATTTCGGCTTCTATAACACCATCGCCATTAGTTCCTGCTTTATCTCTGCACTCGCGTTCACTTTAAGTATATTTAGGCCAACCTACTATCTTGGCTTCATTATTTTACCGACCAGCGCACTTTGTATCGCACTGAGCATGGGCTTCAATCAGAGCAAGATACTCACAACAGCACCCTCGCTAGGCATCCAGGCGCATATCCTGTTTTCGATCATCGCCTTCAGCCTTCTCTGCTTAGCCGCAGTGCAAGCGATCTTAAACTACATACAAGAAGCCAAACTACGTCATTACAACAGCTCATCTTTGCTGCGCGCACTGCCTTCACTACAAGAAAATGACGCCAGTCTGTTCCAATTAATTATTCTCGGCGTACTCATGCTGACACTGGCCTTAGCCAGTGGCTTTATCTTTTTAGACAACTTATTTGCACAGCACTTATTACATAAGACGATTTTATCTTGCCTAGCCTGGCTGCTATTTGTCGTCCTACTGTTTGGTCGCAACCAATTTGGTTGGCGTGGACGCACTGCGACCCATTGGACATTACTAGGTTTTAGCTTCTTGATTATTGCTTACTTTGGTAGCAAATTTGTGCTGGAACTGATTTTGCAACGTGTCTAATCTAAGATATAGCCCGATATACCATTCACTTAATTACACAGTAAAAAACATGTTTCACTCTCAAGCGGAGCGCTAACAGCTTTTGGAAGAATATTCGATCAGTACGTTACTGATAGTACTCGCTGTACTATTGCTACTGTCTGCATTTTTCTCTGGTTCAGAAACGGCCTTAATGGCAGTGAACCGTTACCGCCTACGCCATCTTGCCAACAAGGGACATCGAGGCGCACAGATAGCACAAAGCCTATTAGAAAAGCCTGACCGTTTAATCGGCTTGATCCTACTCGGCAATAATATTGTGAACCTAACGGCCTCACCATTAGCAGCCTATATCGGTTATCGACTCTATGGCGAAAGTGGAGTCGCTATTGCAACAACACTTTTCATTATCAGCATCTTGCTGTTTGCTGAGGTCACACCAAAGACATTGGCTGCATTACATGCAGAAAAGGTTGCCCTACCTGCTGCTTACATCTATAGAGCATTACTCTACATTGCCTTTCCAGTCGTCTTATTGATTAACGCCGTAGCTAATGGCTTATTACGCTGTTTTGGTGTCGATGCAAATAAAAGTAGTTCAAACGCATTGAGTGGTGATGAACTACGCACCGTAGTTAAGGAAGCTGGCGAACTGATTCCGGTTGACCACCAAAAGATGCTGATTTCGATACTCGACCTAGAATCTATTACGGTGGAGGACATCATGATTCCACGACATGAGGTACAAGGAATTGATTTGGATGACGACTGGGATGAAATCACTTCACAATTAGTTAATGCACCCTTCACTCGTATGCCTGCTTTCCATGAAAACCTTGATAAGGTTGTTGGCTTTATCCATCTACGAAAAATACTACCCAAGATCAGTGAAGGTGAACTGTCACTAGAGACACTAACTCAAGCCTTGCGTGAACCTTACTTCATACCAGCTGGCACCAGCCTCAACCGACAGCTACTCAACTTCAAACGTGAACGCAGACGTGTTGCCTTAGTTGTTGATGAATATGGTGACATTCAAGGTCTAGTTACATTAGAGGACTTACTAGAAGAGATTGTTGGTGAATTCACTAATGACCCAGCAAGTCTACATGTCGATGTCCACCCACAGGGTGATGGTAGTTATGTAATCGATGGTAGTACACATATCCGTGATATCAATAAAATGCTGAACTGGAACCTGGATGATAACGGCCCACGTACGCTTAATGGATTAGTTCTCGAGCGCTTAGAAACCATTCCAGAAGCTGGCACCACTATTTTAATTAATGGGCACCCAGTAGAGATTGTGCGTATCTTGAACAACAGTATCCGCACCGCACGTATTCGCCCTAATATAAACAAGCCTTTAACATAGAGGCTTATCCCTGATAATTAAATTCATAAGGCCAACAACAGAATGAGTAAGGCGGCACAATATCGCTGCGATGCTTGCGGGCAAGCATTTAGCAAATGGAGTGGCCAATGTCCTGAGTGTAATGCTTGGAATACCTTGGAAGAAGCTCGCTCAATAAATCCACGCAGTACTAAAAGTCATGCTGCACATGAAGGGCAATTAATTCCCTTAAGCGATATCTCTAGTGCGGAACAAGCACGAATACCCTCTGGCATAGATGAACTAGACCGCGTTTTGGGTGGCGGCATAGTCCGTGGTTCAGTTGTGCTTTTAGGTGGTAGTCCAGGTATAGGCAAGTCCACCTTGCTACTGCAGATGCTTGCGCAACTCACAGATCACTCTACAATTTATGTTAGTGGCGAAGAATCTGCTCAGCAGATTTCGATGCGTGCCGAACGCCTTAAACTGCAGACCGAACATATCCGACTACTGAGTTCGATCTCTTTGGAGGAGGTACTGGCCACCTTGCAAAAGAACAAGCCAACTTTAGCCATCATCGACTCTATTCAGACCATCGTCAGCGAAGCACTCAGTTCAGCCGCAGGCTCCGTTTCTCAGGTGCGTGAATGTGCCGGACAGCTAGTGCAGTACGCTAAAAACAACAATACCACTCTGTTTGTTGTTGGCCACATTACTAAAGAAGGCACACTAGCTGGGCCACGCGTGTTAGAACATATGGTGGATACTGTTTTGTATTTTGAAGGTGATAGTAGCGAACGTTTTCGACTATTACGTGCAAGTAAAAACCGTTTTGGTGCAGTCAATGAATTAGGTGTCTTTGATATGCAAGAATATGGGCTACGTGGTGTAAAAAACCCATCAGCCTTATTCCTCTCCAACCATCAACAAGCAGCACCCGGTAGTAGCATCATGGTAACGCGTGAAGGTACGCGTCCTTTATTAATTGAAGTGCAGGCCTTGGTGGATGAAAATCATGGCTCAAATGCACGTCGTTTAGCGCAAGGTGTCGATCAGAATCGACTATCGATGTTACTCGCTGTTATGCATAAACATGGTGGCATTGCTTTACACAATGAAGATGTCTTTATTAACGTCGTGGGTGGCGTCAAGGTACAAGAACCGGGTGCTGACTTACCAATCCTGCTCGCGGTACTATCTAGTTTTCGAAATTTCGTACTACCGCGCAACTTGATTATATTTGGTGAAGTAGGCCTAGCAGGTGAAATCCGTCCTGTGCCTAGCGGACAGGAACGTTTACGCGAGAGTGCTAAACAAGGTTTTGAAGTAGCTATTATCCCTAGCGCCAATAAGCCAAAAGAAAAAATAGCTGGACTAAAAATCTATGCCGTATCTCGTCTACAGGAAGTGATCGAGTTGGTTTTAAATGAATTTGCACGTGGTTAAACTGAAATAATGACCGATCAAAAGCAAAATAAACCCAGTTTAAGTCAGGCCGGGCTCACTCCTACCCATGCCGTTAGTGCTACCGACCAATATGGTGAACTACGTGATGTGCGAGTTGCTGGTGAGTCACCACTAACATTGAAGGTAGATGACCGTGAAGTCGTTACCCTAATGACCCTAGGCACACATCCTGAATTATTGGCCTTAGGCTATCTGCGTAATCAAAGACTGATAGATAATCTTGATGAGATCAAAAGTGTCACTGTCGATTGGCAACGTGAGGCCGTCGATGTCATTACCAATAGCGGTAGTGGCATTAGCAACTGGCAGGAAAAACTCGCTAATCGCACAGTCACCACTGGTTGTGGTCAAGGTACGGTATTTAGTTGCACATTAGACAAACTATATGCCGAACGCTTAGAACAAAAACCAATTATGCAATCCTCGATTTATGCCTTACTAGCCAATATCAGCAAACATAATGAGATCTATAAACAGGCTGGCGGTGTACATGGTTGCGCACTTTGTGAGGGCGACCAAATCTTAAATTTTGTTGAAGATGTTGGACGACATAATGCGGCTGACGCCATTTCTGGTGCGATGTGGTTAGATAATATGAGTGGTGCTAATAAGATCTTTTATACCACTGGCCGGCTCACTTCGGAGATGGTGATGAAAGTCGCATTAATGGGCATCCCGATATTATTATCTCGATCTGGTGTGACTCAAATGGGGCTGGATTTAGCCCGGGATCTAGGTGTTAGTATGATTGCTAGAGCCAAAGGCAAAGCCTTCTTAATCTATAATGGTGTTGAAAATATGACCTTTGATCAGTCACCGAGCAAACCCGGCTAAGACTCCGGTAAACGGCTGCTGCATAAGTACCCTCTTAGATTATCTTTTAACATGCTAGCTTTTAGAGACATTAGCCTAAGCTCCAGTTAAAATAATCTAATGAGAAGCTAAGCCACTTTAAGATCGATTTAAGTTATAGCTAGCACTCCTGTACGCAACATAATCTTGTCAACTGCTACCTCAATTCTTGCTTGTCTACCCAACATGTAGCGAGGTAAGCACATAATTCTGGAGATAAGTCGTGGCCAAAAAAGCCCTCTCAAGCAACATTGATTTCGAAAAATCAATGACTGAGCTAGAACAAATTGTTCAACAGTTAGAGGCTGGTGACCAACCTTTAGAAAAGGCACTACAACTTTTTGAACAGGGGATACAGCTGACTCGAAATTGCCAAACCGCATTAGAACAGGCAGAAAAGCGCATTAGTGTACTGAGTGAAGAACAGGGTGATTTTACAAAGCCCTCTGAACAAGAAGTAGGGGATTTTCTTGACGGATCTGAGTAAGACTCTGCAACTATACCAACAACGCATTGATCAGGTTCTGGAAAGCACGCTTTCTAATCGTAATAAAAGCTTAGAAAATCTTTATGCTGCCATGCGTTATGTCGTCTTAGCGGCAGGTAAACGTATGCGTCCTTTATTAGTTTACAGTACTGCAGATGCACTGCAGCTAGATCTCAAACAGGTCGATGCTAGCGCTGCTGCAATCGAGTTAATCCACGCCTACTCCCTGGTACATGACGATTTACCTGCCATGGATGACGATGATTTACGTCGTGGCCAACCTAGCTGTCATAAGGCTTATGATGAGGCGACAGCAATACTGGTTGGTGATGCCCTACAGGCATTAGCGTTCGAAACTCTAGCCGAAAAACCCCAAGCACAGAGCCCAGAAACCACACTCAGTACCGATCTCCGACTGCAATTAATTCAAGTCTTAGCTAGTGCCAGTGGTCCAAATGGTATGGTTGGTGGCCAAACAATGGATCTAGCTGCAGTCGGACAAAGACTTGAAATCGATGAACTCAGCAGCATGCATCAACATAAAACAGGACAGTTAATACAGGCTTGTATAACCATGCCGGCTATCTGTGCCCCGCATTTAACGGATAATGAGCGTTATACTCTGCATTCCTTAGGTGAAACCATAGGTTTAGCCTTTCAAATTCGAGACGATATTTTGGATCAGATTAGTGACACTGCAACCTTAGGCAAACCTCAGGGCTCAGATAACCATAAAGACAAGTCGACCTATGTCAGCCTATTAGGCTTAGATGAGGCGCAAAAACGTTGCCAGGAACTACATACTAAAGCCCTGGACTGTCTATCGCAGTGTAAGTTAAGTAATAGCTCTCTGCGCCTACTGGTAGACTTCATCGTCAGCCGTAATCGCTAATATAGAATCATAATGGATACAGATAAGTTTCCTCTACTAGCTCGCATAGACGAGCCAACTGATTTACGTACACTTGCAGCTAGTGAGATCCCTGCCGTGGCGACAGAGTTACGTCGCTATCTATTACAGTCTGTCTCCCAAAGTGGCGGTCATTTTGCAGCTGGATTAGGTACAGTCGAGTTAACCACCGCTCTGCACTATGTCTACAACACACCATCTGACCAACTAGTCTGGGATGTCGGTCACCAATGTTATCCACATAAAATTTTAACTGGCCGTCGAGATGCAATCACCAGCATCCGAAGCCATGGTGGGTTAAGTCCCTTCCCCTGTCGTGAAGAAAGTGAATTTGATAGTTTCGGTGTAGGTCACTCTAGTACCTCTATCAGTGCTGCCCTAGGTATGAATATTAGTTATCGCCTAGCAGGTAGTGATGCTCAGGCAGTCGCTATTATTGGTGATGGAGGTCTAACCGCAGGTATGGCCTATGAAGCGCTCAATCATTTAGGCGGTATCAAGGCCGATATGCTCATTATTCTGAATGATAATGAAATGTCGATTTCACCAAATGTAGGGGCAATGAGTAATTATTTGACTCGCATGCTGTCAGAACCCCTGTTTCATTCCATGCGTGAAAGAGGCAAGAAACTGCTGAGTCCAGTACCACCTATGCTGGAACTCGCACGACGCACCGAAGAGCATATCAAAGGTATGTTTGCGCCGGGTACACTATTTGAAGAGATGGGCATCAATTACTTTGGCCCTGTGGATGGCCATGATGTCAGCTCGTTGATCACGACATTAGGTAATATCAAAAAGATGCGTGGCCCTAAGTTACTGCATGTCATCACCAAAAAGGGCAAGGGTTATGACCAAGCTGAAGCCGACCCAGTGGCTTATCATGCAGTTCCCGCTTTTGACCCTGAACAGGGCGTCAAGAAGAAAGCTAGTAGCGCGATCAGCTACACACAGGTCTTTTCTGATTGGATCTGCGCTATGGCCGCTAAAGATGAGCGTTTACTTGGAATCACTCCTGCTATGCGCGAAGGATCAGGGCTAGTACGTTTTGAAAAAGAATATCCAAAGCGCTATTTTGACGTCGCTATTGCCGAGCAACACGCAGTCACCCTAGCTGCTGGTATGGCTTGCGCCGGGCATAAACCGGTCGTAGCAATTTATTCCACATTTTTGCAACGTGCTTATGATCAACTCATTCATGACGTTGCAGTACAAAATCTGCCGGTCTTATTTGCGATAGACCGAGCTGGTGTAGTTGGCCCAGATGGAAAAACCCATACTGGTAGCTTTGATATCAGTTTCTTACGCTGCATTCCTAATATGACGATCATGGCGCCTAGCGATGAAAATGAAACACGGCGGATGCTATCCACCGGCTATCTCATGGACTCACCTGCAGCCGTGCGCTATCCACGTGGCATTGGCCCTGGAGTCAAGGTTGAAGACACGCTAGAACCTCTGGACATTGGTCGTGGCGAAATACGTCGAAAAGGTGAAAAAGTGGCCTTTTTAGTTTTTGGCAGTCCACTACAAGCCGCCTTAGAGGCCGCTGATGCGATCAATGCTAGTGTGGTTAATATGCGCTTTATCAAGCCTTTAGACCACGCCTTGATCACACAGATAGCGGCTGAACACGAGCTATTGGTGACCATTGAGGACAATGTCGTCATGGGTGGCGCAGGTAGCGCCGTAAATGAATACTTGATCGGTGCCGGCAAGACCAAAAAAATCCTAAATTTAGGCCTGCCTGATCGCTTCCAAGAACACGCCAGCAGAGAAGAGTTGTTGGCAGATGCTGGTTTAGAGCCTACCTCAATCCTATTACAGATCCAGCAGATATACCCGTCTAGGGATTGCTAAGGGCAAATCGCTGACGTAGTATCACATGATCAATATTTGTGCGGAAATCCCGCGCCAGCCTATTTTATTAAGAAGGTTCCTAAATTATGAGCTCAAGCACTGATACCACTGTGCAGTCTATTCCTGATACACAAAACAAAGAAGATACCCGCAAGATCCCTATCGACAAGGTCGGTATTAAAGGCATTAAACACCCAGTGCGTGTGCTTGACCGTTCTGGCGGTGAGCAAGCCACTATTGCAGACTTCAATATGTATGTGCATCTACCACATAACTTCAAGGGCACTCATATGTCTCGTTTTGTCGAGATATTGAATGAATACGACCGTGAAATTTCGGTTAAGTCATTTGGTGAGATGCTAGAGAAAATGGCGGTTCGTTTAGAATCTGATTCTGGACATATCGAAATGACATTCCCGTATTTCGTAAAGAAAACAGCCCCAGTGAGTGGTGTGGAAAGCTTGCTTGATTACGAAGTTACATTCCTTGGTGAGATTGCAGATGGTGTCACTAGAACGGATGTGCGTGTACTCGTTCCAGTAACCAGTCTATGTCCATGCTCAAAGAGTATCTCTGAGTACGGTGCACACAATCAACGTTCACACATTATTCTATTAGTTCGCATTGCCGACTTTGTGTGGGTCGAAGAATTAATTGAGATGATAGAAGCACAAGCCTCTTGTCAGCTTTATGCCTTACTCAAACGACCAGATGAAAAGTATGTGACGGAAGAAGCCTACGATAATCCAAAATTCGTAGAAGACTTAGTCCGTGATATCGCAACTCAGCTGAATGCTGATGATCGCATTCTGTCTTACAGAGTTGAATCAGAAAACTTCGAGTCGATTCATAATCATTCAGCCTATGCTTACATTGAAAAAGATAAAAGCGCTGAATAATTATTTTTTATAGATATTCAATACAAAAAAAGAGCGCTGAATAAGCGCTCTTTTTTTGTCTAACAATTTCTTTTAACGACTAGTAGTCAGAATAAGTTCACTTACCCCGTAGTTCTAAATACCTGATAACTATTCAAGATTTGCTGCAGTAAAATACGTGCTTCTTGACCTGTGATCATTTCAGAAACACCATCTCCCATCGCATGCACCGTGATCAGAGTCACGTCACCCTGCGGCAGCAAATGTACTTGATAACGCGTAGCATTAAGAACAACCTCTGCTGGCAAACTTAAACCACCAACCGTGAAGGAATAATAAGCCTCACTACGATTCTGTTCAATAACTGGCATACCTGCACGATCCAGCGCTATTCCAGTACGACGCCAGACACGACTGTAGCTATCACCGACAACCAGTACCGGTACACCGTCAATATCCTGCATCTCTATGTAGAGACGTGGGCCTTGTGTATTTGCCACTTCAAACAAGGCTTCTTCACGTGAGCGACCTACATGCTCCATAAGATTAACTAACATTTCGGCTTCCGTTTCTGGGTCAGTTATCACTGATGTCCAAACTGCACCCTGCTCTGTCACTGACTGTAATTCTGAGCGACGCTCGCTGAGGAAGATATTAGTAATTGAATTAGGCTCACGCTCTAAACGTATACGATACTTACTACGTGTAGCAGTGAACTCACGACCACCACTGACGCCAGCACTATCTGAATCAATATCATCAATCCAATCTGTCTCCATGACGCCCAACATAGGCTCATCACGTTCTAAGGGTATGCCTTGATTAGCCCAAAAAGAACGTAATAATGGCCACATATTAACCGGATCAATCTCGGCCTCTAACCATCGTAGATCACCTTCACGGCGCACCGACACATCAACAAAATCAGGCGCTACACTGGCATCAATATCCTTACCATAAGTTTCTAAGGCACTGACACGATCAGCACTGGTCTGTGGAATTTTTAAACTTTCATCCCATTCTGGAGTGACTAGTTCAGGCGGTGCTTCCAAGCCCCCGATACTACCTGCTTCACCATATTTAGTTCCCGCAAAACGGTTCACTAAAGCACAAGACTGCAAACTCATAATGCTGGCTAATAGCAATACAATTTTTACCGATCGGAAATTCATCACAATTAGCTAATCCTAATAGTTTTATAAACAATCTGCTTTAATCAAAGCGTTACGTACAACTTCATGATATTGCTCTGCCAATGGTGTAAGAGGAAGCCTTAATCCTGCAGCAATCAGACCCATTTGCTGTAGTGCCCATTTAGTTGGAATAGGATTCGACTCGATAAAGAGCACTTCATGTAAATCTTTAATCTTATCATTACATTCTTCAGCCTGAGCACGGTCACCAGCTAAGGCTGCCATACACATGCGATGCATCAGCTTTGGTGCGATGTTAGCTGTTACTGAAATCACACCCTGGCCACCAGCCAAAATTGACTCCATCGCCTGTCCATCTTCACCACTTACGACCATAAAATTATCACCACAACTTTTCTTGATCGTCACTGCACGGCTCATGTCACCGCTGGCTTCTTTAACGCCTACGATATTATCCACATGCGATAGACGTTCGATTGTCTCAGGTAACATGTCGCAGGCCGTGCGACTTGGCACATTATATAAGATTTGTGGTATATCGACATCTTCTGCTACTTTCTTATAGTGCTGATAAAGGCCTTCTTGTGTCGGTTTATTGTAGTATGGCGTCACTAATAAGCAGGCATCCACACCGGCATCTGCTGCACAACGAGTGAGTGATATAGCCTCCCATGTTGAATTCGCACCAGTACCACCGACTACCGGCACTCGACCTTTCACTTCATCGACGACAAAGCGAATTACTTCACAATGCTCTTCGTGATTAAGTGTGGCTGACTCACCAGTGGTACCTGCTGGAATGATGACATCCGTCTCATTTTGCAGATGGAAATCAACCAGGCCGGCTAAGGCATCATAATCAACCGTGCCGTCTTCTCGCATAGGTGTGGCAATCGCCACCATGCTACCTGTGAACATTTCGTGCTCCATATACTTCAAATTCGATCGCCGCATAGTAATAGGCAGGCCCATTCTTTACAAGCAAGGGCTATCTTATCGAATCGGCTTTTAGCGACTATCTGCCATTAAACTGGGCTTGGACTAGCACTCGGCCAAGCATTTATGACCGCACTAATGAGAGTCGCTAGTGGAATTGCAAAAAACACCCCCCAGACACCCCAAATGCCGCCAAAAAACAACACTGCCAAGATAATCGCTACTGGATGTAGATTAACCAGCTCTGAAAACAACAATGGCACTAAAATATTGCCATCTAAAAACTGAATTACGGCATATGCAAACAAGCTATAAAAGAACAGGCTGGTAGCACCAAACTGAGTATAGGCGACAAAAATAATCGGCAAGGTGACAACCGCTGCACCGGCATACGGAATAATCACTGAAAGTCCAACTAACACCGCTAATATCAACGCATAATTCAGCCCAATCACGCTAAACGTAATGTAAGTCACACTGAATACGATACCAATCTCGATCGCCTTACCACGTACGTAACTGGCAATTTTACCGTTTACTTCAAACCAGACCTCATGGCTCAGCTCACGATCATGCGGCACAAATCCTTCAATCCAAGACAGGATCATAGCCTTATCTTTGAGCATGAAAAAAACCATCAGCGGTACTAAGACCAGATAGATCAAAATACTGATTAAACCCACTACAGAGGCAAAGGGTTTCAATAGCAAGCCTTGTCCCAAGAGCAACACCTGACTACGAATCATACCAATGAGTTCGATCATCTGTTGTTCCGTAACCAAGGTAGGAAAGCGTTGTGGCAACTCTAGCAGTAACTGTTGTCCAGCTGAAATCATGACTGGCAGTTCCAAAATAAACTGTGACAGCTGTTTTGAGAACAACGGCAAAAATAAGAAGATTAATCCAAATAGTACGGCAATAAATATCATGAACACCACCAGCAGAGCGATACTGCGGGGGCTATGGCCTTTTTGTAACGTATTTACTGCACCATCTAGTAGGTAGGCAATGACTAGACTGGTGAGTACTGGAGCGAGTAATTCACCTGCAAATAAGATTACACCTAACCCTGTTAGCAGAAATATACTTAGGGTGACTACTTGTGGGTTTGAAAAATTACGTTGGTACCAAGATTTGAAGTAATTAAACATATGCGGCATCTCCAGCCTTAAAAAACATCCTGTTATCTAGCCTATTCCTTAGCGTCGGACTGATTGCAGAAACCACGAGCAAAATTTAATAAATCATCCATCGCCCGTTGTTTAAACTTTTGTCTCTGGCGAACGAAGAAAAATGGTCTGATCAATGGTGGGTCCAATGGTATCGCAGCTAGCTTTTTCAGGGAGAGTTCTTTTTCAACTGTGGCAATAGAAGCTATCGATAGACCTAGGCCTAGCTCGACCGCACCCTTGATTGACTCAGGGCTGCCTAATTCTAGGGTTATATTGAGACTATCCCTTTGAAATCCTTGTATTACCAGATAGTCCAAGATCACCTCTAGAGTACCAGAACCCTCTTCTCGACAAATAAAGGGGTATGGCATCAGCTGTTCCAACGTAATTGAATCCTGCTTCGCCAAGGCATGATCTGGTCGTAATACAACTACTAACTGGTCTAGATGGCAGACTTCAACCTCTAGATTCTTATTATTAACCGGCCCCTCTACCACACCAAGATCGATACTATTGTTTTCGATCATAGACACGATACCTTCTGTATTAGATACATCAAGCTTCAGTTTCATATCAGGAAATGCCGTCGTAAAACCACCTAATAGCTCTGGCAGAATGTATTCAGCGATTGTTGTACTCGCCCCTAGCGTTAATGTACCACTGGTATCACCAGTCAATTCTTTGATCACATCATCCAGATCACCATATAACTGAAAAATCTGCTCTGCATACTCTAGTACGCATTGCCCAGCATCAGTCAAACTGACACGATTATGCGTACGATCAAATAA
>Ga0233395_1000031_pt1 | contig 74550 bp, 64 predicted proteins | sample 27DmetaG_FD_186029 | JGI IMG/M metagenome (GOLD analysis project Ga0233395, IMG submission 186029) | Seawater microbial communities from Monterey Bay, California, United States - 27D | ecosystem: Environmental > Aquatic > Marine > Coastal | place: USA: California | collected 2016-10-12 | reverse complement strand
GATTAAGTAAGCCCTGTCGGAGGAGTGGCAGAGTGGTCGAATGCACCGGTCTTGAAAACCGACGAGGGTGAAAGTCCTCCCAGGGTTCGAATCCCTGTTCCTCCGCCACCTGTTCCTAATAAGTGGCTGATTTTGTGAAAAGTTAATATTAAATATAATTCCTGCCCACAACGCCACCCATAATGAAACATCAGATCAAAACAGAGTTAACCAGGGGTTACTGTACCTAATCGCTACCTTTGATCTGTGGGATCCAGGCCCGCCCCCCCTATCCCAGGGCCCCGCACCTCGGACCACGGGCTTTTAATATTAGCGTTTTAGATTCATTGGGGGATTGTTTTGTTTGGTAAATGCATCGCTATTCACGCACCAATTTCAAGCTAAACCGTGCCGCTGCTATCGCTGAGTGGCGTCAATTATTGAGCGCATAGATTTCGATTGCCCCGTCAATCTGATGCGAGTTCTCATTAACTCGACAGCACCTTATGAAACCTAGTTTTCTACTGATCAAGATGAGGCGGAGCCACGAGTCCATTTTCTTCGGCGTCGGCTCGATCCCAGTACGCGATGTAAATGCCGGGTGGTTCTTTGCCCGCCGCCATCTTTTCAATGATTTTTGGACTGCGTGTAATGCGGGAGTGATGCTGACGTGCCCATTCGAAATGCAGCTCGCGCAGACGATTGATTTGATCTAGATGTTCTGCGCTGTCGCCAAGGTCATGCAGTTCGTCTGGATCAGTTTTCAAATCGAATAGCAGCGGGCGCATCAGCTCAACATGAATGTATTTCCATCGGCCATCAAACACCATCACAAGACGGGCATCGCTTTGGTCAACATTGACCTCTTGGCGGGCATCGCGTGTGGAATAATCGTACTCCGACACACAATAATTGCGCCATTTTACGTCCTGTCCGTGCAAAAGTGGATGCAAGGATTTTCCCTCCATCACATGCGGTTTCGCCTCACCACCAAGTATTTCATGGAATGTCGGGGCTAGATCGATGCCTTCGATCAGTTTTTCCGTTGATGTGCCGCGCGTGCTGTCAGCCTCAGCGCGTGGATCATATACAATCAGCGGAATGCGGGCAGAGCAATCAAAGAACAAATCCTTCTCGCCCAGCCAGTGATCACCCATGTTGTCGCCGTGGTCCGAGCAGAACACGACCATCGTGTCTTTTATGCGGCCCGACGTTTCGAGGTATTCGAACAGCCGCCCCATGTTGTCATCAAGTTCCTTGATCAATCCCATGTAGACGGGGGCTACCAGCTGGCGGACGTCCTCGCGCGAAAAGCTTTCGCAAATCCGAGTCTTTTCCCATGCCTGCATCAGTGGGTGGGTATGTTCGCCAGTTCGCCGATTGACGGGTGGTAAATCATCTTTGGAATACATGTCATTATAGGGCGCAGGTGCCATATAGGGCCAGTGTGGCTTGATATAGCTGAGGTGGCACAGCCACGGATCATTGCCCTGTTCCTCCATAAATTCGATACCACGTGTTGTCAGCCACGCGGTCTCAGAATATTCTTTCGGAACTCGTGCGGGCAGCGGCGCATTTTCCAAAAACCAGCCTGATTTCTTTTCCCCATCCGGCCCGATGGAGGTGTTGGCCCATTCTTCCCAAGGTGTTTCGCCATCCATCCCGTGTTCGCGTAAATAGCGTTCATAATCCTCGGCATGGCGGTTTTTATCCGTTGCGGCGTTAGTACCATCATCGCGGATATATTCCTCAAACCCACACTGGCTGACTAGCGCGCCGATGGTGCTTTCCGGATCAATGCCGAGACGTTTCATTCCGTCCTCGTCTGGGCGCATGTGTGTTTTACCAACAAGCGAGCTTGTGACGCCAATTTCTCGCAAATGGTCGCCCAATGTTGGCTCGCCCACGCGCAGTGGAAATCCGTTCCATGTAGCACCATGGCTTCGCACGTAACGGCCTGTATAAAAGCTCATCCGACTGGGGCCGCAAATGGGCGATTGCACATAGGCACGATTAAATAAAACGCCTCTAGCAGCCAGGTGGTCAATGTTTGGGGTGTCGATATGTTTCGCGCCATAACAGCTGAGGTAATCCCAGCGTAGTTGGTCGGCCATTATCCAAAGAACATTCATTTGTCACCTTTCGAGTTGGCATATGACAACAGCAAGTCGTTTTAAACTTTTCTGTTTGAATCCACATTTTCTATCAGTCCAAAATTAGTAGACGGTTCCTATTTCATCTCGCATGCCTCATCAAAGCTAAGCCGATAACCTCGTGCACGGATTTGATCGCCGCCGACACCATATCCGAGGTTGATCAACATACTCGCTCGCCAAGTAGAATTTTCATAAAATAACGTGTTTATCTTTTCAGCATCGAAGCCAATCATCGGTCCGCAGTCCAGCCCCAGAGCGCGGGCGGCTATAATTAAATACCCGGCCTGCATCCATGTATTGTGAACCGCTTTTGTAGCCAAGGCATTCGCTGGGTTCTTTGCGAAGGCCTCGGCGTCCATATGGGGCGCCAATTGTGGAATATTCTGATTAAATTCCAAGTCATGAGCGACAATGACCACAACGGGCGCCGACCGTATTTTGTCTTTGTTTCCGGGGGCGGCGGCTTCGATAACTCTATCAAATCCATCTTTGGATGTCACAAAGGTCAAGCGCATTGGGCAGAAATTTGACTCGGTGGGCGCAAATTTTACGAGATCATAAAGCCTGAGTAACAGGTCTTCCCCAACCGGTTGGTCTGTAAAAAATCTGTGCGTGCGGGCCATATCAAATAGCGCATCTGTCGCGTCAGCTTGTATCATTGGTTACCTTTTATTTACTGTTATTAAGAATTTATTATGTCGCTTCAACAGTTGGTTATCAACGAACGAAGTGGACGTTAACCTTTGCTTCCGCAGCTTTTTGTAGCAACTGTAAACTACATTTCAAATAAAAATCGTTTTTATTGGACAGAATTGCATAAAAGTGATTGTTTTAGGGGGATCTGTCTTGTTGAGGCTTTCCCTCAAAACAGAGCAAACCGTTATGCTTTTCGCCCAAAACATAATGGAAACACATCTAGAGGGCAGTTGGGAGCGAACTATGTTTAAAAAACGTCAAACTGCAGCCATTGCAGTCGCCGCGCTATTATCTTCGCCTATTGCGTACGCACAGGCCAACCTTACAGCTGAGACGGCCTCGCCTGGCAGCACGCCAGGCATTTCTGTCATCGCACTTTCGGAGGTCGCCGCAGCGAGCAATGTTGCTAATATTCAGGTGAGCGCTGGACAAACTTTAACCAATTCAGTGCAGAATGTCGCTGAGGGGAAAACGGATATTGCTGCCGCGCCGTTTGTTCTGCCATTTCTGATGTCTAGAGCAGCTGGGCCCTATGCAAAACTGGGTAAGGAAAAGGGGGCTGAACTTGGAAGCAAAGTGGCCGTGCTCTACACCTACCGCATAGCATGCCAAGGTCTATATGCCTTTGATAGTTCAAATTTTTCGGGGTATAATAGCATTAAGGGCTCTACTTTGTTCAATGGTCCACCGCGCGGCGCAGCACTGACCAATGCCCGCTTGCTCGTGCGTCTTGCCACAGGCCTGGAAGAAGAATCCGATTATAACGCTATTCAAGTGAACTGGGGTCAAGCAGTCGCAACAATAAAGGACGGCTCAGCTGATGCCTTCGTCCTCCCGATGAGTTTTCCTGATAGCAGGATCATTCCATCGCTCTCGTCTGGCGATATGACCATATGGTCTATGCCGAAGATAAAATTCGAGAGTGAGACGTTCCAAAAAGTAACAAAAAAACCCGGCACTGTTGCTGTGACACTCCCGATATCCGAAATGGGCTACTCAAAAGGAATTACAGTTGTTTCGGAAGACGAGCTATATCGTTGCCCCGGGACAGTTGGTGGTGAGATCGTCAATGTTTCAATGGATTTTGAAACCGCTAGAAAGTTGACAGAAGCCTTTTTGAACAATTTGGACACCTTCAAAGCAAAGGCTCCGTTTATGCCCAATTCATGGCACGGTGAAACCGATATTGCTCTGACTGATATGTGTGGTCTGAACCCAATTAAATATCATCCTGGCGCCGTGGCCGCTTGGGAAGCTGCGGGTTACACGATTCCAACTTGCGCAAAATAAAACTTGGAGCGGGCATCCCGCTTTAGTGGGGGTGTCCGCTCTCTATCTAAAAATATACCGTGAGAGGCTATTGCATGAGTGGGCCGATACAGACTGAAGAACTTTCTAAAAGCCTAGGAATCAAATGTTTGTATTTTCTTTCCATTGTAATGGTTCTCTTGGGATTGATTAATGCAACGCCCGGTATTCCGGGTTACGATGATCTTGTTGCCCAGATTACCGGGCGTGAAGGGGCGACATTTCGCAGATTCCCGTTCGAATGGTTTTATCCATTTTTCTTCTCATTGATGATGATCATTGTCGCTCTCAAGCATTCTTTGTGGCGCTCTTGGAGGGATCGCTCCCCACTCAAACGCCGGTTTGGATTGTTCATGGACATCGCCCTCGCGCTGATGGCAGTCGTGATCTCCATAACATTTTACATTGAAATTGAAGCCATCTGTCTTATCGATCAATTCACTGGAGATCGTGCTCGGTTGATTTCAGAAATTATCCAATCAGAAAACGAAATGGCTGAATTGCTTGGCATGGAGCCCTCAACAACCTTCGAAGATCCTCAATGTGTTAATACAACCGGCGGATGGTTGGTTTTGATCGTTGGGATCGCGATCGCAGTTTTTCTAGCCTATAATATAAAGGTTTGGGGTCTGCCGCTTGTCATCGTTGCGCTCTTCATTGCTGCTTATACAATTGTGACGGTTCTTGTCTGGTATTTTTATGGCGCAGAGGATTTCAATAAATACCTCGTGACCAAACTTGCAGGTGAGCCTCGATTATTGAGCGATGGCCGACCTCGTATCCATGACATCTTGGTCAACAACTCTACCGGAATGCTTGGTCGGTTTATGAATATTATTCTGAACACAATTTTTCCGTATCTTGTTTTAGGATCTTTGTTTGGTGCTTCCGCTGGCGGGCGCTCATTGATAAAAGTTGCTTTTCGTTTGACACGAAATTTACGAGGCGGACCGGCGCATGCAGCGGTTGTCTCGTCCGCTATGTTTGGAACAATCTCTGGCGGGCCAATCGTGAACGTTCTATCCACAGGTGTTTTGACTATTCCCATGATGCTGAAGCGTGGTTTTTCGAAAACGTTTGCGGGAGGAGTGGAGGCTGCTGCATCTTCGGGTGGCTCTATTATGCCGCCAGTAATGGGCGTGGCAGCGTTTGTATTAGCGGCGCTGACCGCTGTTCCCTACGCAAGCGTCATCATGGCTGCGATCATTCCTGCCGTGGCTTATTTCTTTTGCTTGTTCCTATCGGTTGTTTTCCAATCTCGAAAACAAAACATCCAAGCTATTGGAATGATCACCGAAGAAATGCGCCTTGAGTTCCAAGATGCGCTTAATTTGATCATGGTGTTAGCACCAATTGTGCTCATCCTTTTTTTGCTTCTCACTGACAAAGGTTCCGTTGGCTGCGGTCTTTGGGGGGGCATAATGGGCGCTGAGCGGATCATCACTGCAAATGGGTGTGATGTGCAAAGCCTGCCATGGATTTTACAATTGCTCCAAAACGCTACAGGCGACGCCGGAAGCGCGGGCTGGTTTGCGGTCATGCTCCTAATCTTTTTGCTGTTTCTTGATCCAGAGGTGCGTGCACGTCCTAAAAAGATCGTTGATGGTCTGTCCGGAGCTGGCGTCCTCATTTCGACGCTTTACCTTATGTTTTTAACCGTCTCGATCATTGACTTTTGCCTTAATTTTACAGGGCTCCCAGTGTTTTTATCCCTTGATGTGCTCGCTTGGTTGAATGAGCTGAACTTGGGCAGCACTGGACCGTTTATGATCCAGTTTACGGCTTTATTACTAACGATGATGATTGCAGTCCTGCTCGGTATGGGCATGCCAGCAGTCCCAGCTTATATCAATGTTGCGTTGCTCATGGGTCCTGTTTTGGCTGGGTTGGGTCTTGGCACTTTTACTGCTCATATGTTCATCTTCTATTTTGCCGTTGCGAGTGCAATCACCCCACCAGTGGCTCTTGCAGCTTTCGCCGCTTCAACAATTACCAAGGCCGGTCCAATGGGTACGGCCGTTGCAGCCGTGAAATCGGGTATTGTCATCTTTACCATCCCGTTTGTATTTGCGTTTTACCCTGAGATATTGCTGATTGAAGAGGCGCGGCTTGCCAGTGCTGATATTGCAGGCATTAGCAAAACGTCTTTCTTACCTGGCTATAGCAGCACAATTGATTTACAAAATCTAGCGCTCTTACTCTTCAGACTGGCAATTGCGCTTTACCTAGTATCAAGCTGCCTAGCGCGCCATGATATGTCCACAATTGGATTTTTTGAAGTATCTCTGCGCCTTGGTATCGCTGTATTCTTACTCTTCAAGGCACCAGTGGTGTTTTGTAGTGCGATTGTGGCAGCCATCATCTTGCTTGCGCTGCACAGGTTTCGCCACTCGAGTAAATTGATGCAGTAGGATTTTTGAAAAGAAATTTGCGTAAAGTTTGAATTTTTGAGGCATCAAACTGACTTTTTGATTGGAGTATCAACACATGCGTTACATCGACAATCAGGTAACCATAATTGGCGCAGGACCGGTTGGCCTATTGCTCGCTATATTGCTGGGGCAAAAAGGCCACGAAGTGGTTTTGGTTGACCGTTGGCAAAGCATCTATAACCGGCCTCGTGCGGTGACAATGGACGCTGAGGTTGCGCGCATACTGGCGAGCTTGGGTATTGATTGTGACTCTGATCCTGCCTTTGAAAATCACCAGGAACTTTATTATTGGAAAAATGCTGATCTCCAAGACCTCCAAATTGTTGATTGGGAGAGCGTTGCGCCCTGTGGTTGGCATGTGACCTATTGGTTCAACCAGCCTGAGTTTGAGGCACGATTGATGTCCATGGCCGAGGCCAGCGAAAGCATCACCATCCTACGGGGCTGGCAAGCCATCAAATTGCTGAATGGTGACAACGGGGTTGCAGTGGAATTGCTTCAAACACCAGAAATTTTCGGACCTGACGGCGATCGATGCACTCTGCGGTCGCAATATTTGGTTGGTGCGGATGGGGCCAATAGTTTTGTCAGAGAAGCCCTTGGCAGCCCCATTATAGATCGTGGGTATTTCTTCGATTGGCTGATACTCGATATGATCCCGCATGCTGACTACAAAATGTCACCTGCGCAGTGGCAACTCTGTGATCCAAAACGTCCCACAACGCTTGTTCCGGGAGGCCCCGGGCGTCGTCGCTGGGAGTTCATGGTGTTGCCTGACGAAGATCCAAATGAAATTGCGAAGCCTGAAGCGGCTTGGGACCTGTTAAAGCCTTGGGGGCTGACGCGCGAGAATGCAGAGTTAGAACGCAGTGCGGTTTACAAATTTCAAGCGCGTTGGGCAGAGCAGTGGCGCCTCGGTCGGTCAATGATTGCGGGAGATGCGGCTCATTTAATGCCGCCCTTCGCCGGAGAAGGTATGTGCGCAGGCTTGCGCGATGCTGTGGCTTTGGGGTGGCGGTTAAACGGAATTTTGCAAGGCCACTTATCCGATGCCGCATTAGATAGTTATGAGAGTGAGCGAAAACCGCATGCCAGGCATTATATCGACTTTAGCCAGCAACTTGGCGACATAATTTGTATAACCGATCCCAAACAGGCCGATCAAAGAGATAAAGCAATGATCGCGGATTTGATCGCTCGAGATTATGCCCCAATAACGGGTGATCATGTCAAACTTGGCCCTGGGCTTTGGTGCGAGAACACCCCCGGTGCTGGTGAAATTTCGGCGCAAGGATGCGTAGGCTATAGTGGCAAACAAGGTCGATTTGATCAGGTCGTCGGACAAGGATGGTTTATTCTATGTGCCAATACAGACACCAAAACTCTATTGAGCGATCCACAGTTTGAGTTATTTAAAAATTTGGACGGCCGCATCTTGTCGGTCGGTCCCGCAGGAGCTGGCTTTGATGTCGACGACATAGAGGGCTTTTACAAAAATTGGATGGCCGAACTCGCCGTTACATATGTGATCATTCGTCCTGACTTTTATGTCGCGGCAAGTTCCAACACCTCTGCGGAATTACATGGGTGTTTTGATTATCTTATGGCGGCACTGCATGCTTCAGCTGACTGACACAACACTTTTGGTCCTTTGAAGCAGCCAGCGCATGATTGATGAAATTTGCAACGGTAATCGATGTTAGGCCAGATCGACCGCCTGTGTGGACAGAGCGATAGAGAAGTTAAACTTACCCTCATTTACCAACCATTTTCGGATCTCATATCTGCGCGCGCCGACCGCGTGCATGGGATCTGCATCTGCCAAAACACGGGCGGCTGCTAAATTCTCTGCGCGGTAAATTATCATACCCTCAGCATTCATTTGCTCGCCACTTGCGTCGGAAACTGGACCCGCCATTACCAATGCGTCACCAGCTTCCAATTGCTTTTGATATTTCAGGTGATCGGGCAGTGTTTTCTTGACGAGCTCCATGTCGCCACAAGGTTTGGTCGTCACGACGAATAATTCCATGGCAAGTGCGCCGCGGTTCTTAGCTTCATCTTTATAGTCATTCCAGGCTGGCATTTCTCAAGCTCCCTATTTCTTGGTCTATTATAATATAATTTATTCTAAAATAAATCATAAAATCGATTTTAATGGACATTCATATAAAATAGACTTAATTTAAATCCAGAACGAATGGATATAAAAGAATGACTGCAACAAAATTGAATGATCTACGAATAGAAGCGCAAGGCGATGTGACACTTCTCCGGTCTAAAATTTCAAATTTGACAGAAGAGCAGCTTGATTTTATTCTCACTGGAGCACGCTCGCACTATGCCTGGCAAAACACGCCAGTGACCGACGCGCAACTGCATCGTATTTTTGATATCACAAAAATGGGTCCAACAAGCATGAACTGTTGCCCTTCACGGTTTGTGTTTGTCCGGTCGGTTGAGGGCAAGAAACGATTGGCCGCCTCTTTGAAGCCTGCCAACGTTCCAAAGGTCATGTCTGCACCGGTGACCGTGATTATTGCCTACGATGTCAATTTTTGGACCGAACTTCCAAAACTATTCCCGCATGAAGACCGCCGGCCACATTTCGAAGGTAAGCCACAGCACTGCGAAGCGACAGCGTTTCGCAACTCAACATTGCAGGGCGCGTATTTCATGATCGCGGCGCGTGCGATTGGTTTGGATGTGGGCGCCATTTCAGGTTTCGATAACTCAATCGTCGATGAAATCTTCTTTAAAAATACATCTGTTAAATCAAATTTTCTGTGCAACCTTGGGTATGCTGATGAAACAGCTCTTTTCCAACGCTTGCCACGTTTTGATTTCTCAGACGTTTGTAAAATAGTCTGATAAGAATGGGAAATCTATGGCCGTTAAAATGAAAACTACCGTCACATTGAGTGTTGACGCTGACTGTCCATCACATTCCTTGTCGCAGGTGGCGACACGCGACTTGGTTCAAAATATTGACGAGCCCATCGAACGCGGCGGCACGAACACAGGCTTTACGCCAACGGATACTGCACTCAGTGCTTTGGCAGGTTGTACCAATGTTATTGCACACAAATGCGCTGCAAAGCTGGGCGTTGATATTGGTCACCTGAAAATTTCTGTAAAGTGTAGCTTTAACCGTTTGGGAGTAACTTTGTCGGAGGAAATTGATCGTCCTTTTGAAGTGATTGAGTTGCAGGTGGTGTCTGATGGCTCTGCATCACAGTCACAGTTAGAGCAAGTTGCAAATGATGTTGCAAAATATTGTCCCCTCGCAAAATTGTTTCGGCAAGCTGGGACTGAAATCAAAGAAGAATGGAAAAAATCCATCTAAATCAGAATAATTATGGGAGGAACTAAAATGAAATTTACAAGACGGATGACGCTTGCATCAACTATTGCCTTGGGGCTTTCGAGTGGGTTCAGCGGTGCAGTATCTGCTGCTGAAACAATCAACATGACAGCGATTGACGGATACCCTGAACGGTCGATGTGGGTAAAAGAATTTTCCGGGTTTTTCATACCCCGAGTTAATGAAGAGCTCGCCGTATCGGGGAATTACAAGATCAATTGGTTGGAAGCCTATGGTGGGCAAATCGTCAAACCGCGCGGCGTTTTGGAAGGCGTTAAATTGGGCCTTGGCGATATTGGGATTGTCACGACAATCTTTCACAACTCAGCTCTGCCCTCCCAAGGGATTTCAGCTGTCACGCCCTTTATCGCTGCAGATGCTCGCGTTGTCGCTAAGGCCGTCGATGAAATTGCACGAGAGTTCTCCCAGATGGGCGATGAACTTGCAGCCGAAAATCAAGTTTATCTGGCTACTGGCGTTGTTTTAGACACCTATCAAATGTTCTCAAAGACACCGATTAATTCATTGGCTGACCTAGAAGGTAAGAAGGTTGCAGGTGCTGGGTACAATCTGCGCTATCTTGAAGGCATTCCAGGCGCGGCAGGTGTACGCGGGGGGTTGCCCAATTTTTATAACATGATGCAAACCGGTGTAACCGATGCTGCTATGCTATGGCCTGAGGCTGCAAAGACTTTCAAAATCGCAGAGGTGGCACCTTATATGCTGAAAGCTGATTTGGGTGCAGTGAATTCAAAAACCGTAACTGTGAATGCGGACGTTTGGACGGCGCTACCTGATGAGGTCAAAACTATTTTGCAAGCTGTTGCGATCGAGTATCGGGACCACGTGGCCGGGATTGCGATGGAACGCGCAGCCGCTTCGCTGGACGCCTATAAAGACGGTGGCGGCACAGTGGTTGAAATGACCGAGGCAGCACGCCAAGCTTGGGCAGATTCGATGCCAAATATTGCAGTTGATTGGGCCAAAGCCTTGGATGCCAAAGGTGCCCCAGGTTCAGCAATGTTAAATTCCTACATGGACAAGCTTAAGGCCGCTGGCATGATACCTCTGCGCGACTGGGCAGCGGAATTGAACTGAGCCAATTGTAGGGTACGAACATGATCGTCACGGGTCTTCGGAAAATTGAGTCTTGGGTCGTGGCGATCGCTATCGTCGCCAATATCAGCGGTGCATTGGTGCTGCTGGTATTGGTGGCTATTATGAATATTGATATTTTTTCACGCAATATTCTCAATGCGCCCTTTCGAGGCGTGGTCGAAGTTGTTATTTTCTCACTCGCATTAATTGTCTTTTTGCAGTTGCCAGATGTTGTCCGAACCGGTCGGCTAACCCGTTCGGATGGTTTTTTAGGTGCATTACGCCATTATCGTCCCATCACAGGTGAGGCTTTAGGGCGTTTCTTAGACGCGGTTTCCTGCATTTTCATGTGCTTAATCGTCTGGACCGTCTGGCCAGAATTTACTGAAAGCTTTGAAAGCTGTCATTTTTTCACACCGCCTGATTTCGGCCCAATGCCGTCTGGCGCTATTTGGGCTGATTTCAAAACTGCATTGGCGCGATGCGATTATTTTGGCACTCCGGGCATTCTGCAAGCGCCTTGGTGGCCAGTACGGTTTGCGATTGGCTTTGGCTGCGCATGGGCGGCTGTGTTGTTCTTTTTCAAAGCGCTCTTGGGAGACGAAAGCGTCATTCGAACTCATAAGGCGGAAATTTAACCATGAGCCCTGTCGAAATTGGAATGCTGTCAGTCGCCGCTATTGTTGTTTTGGTTTATATGGGCCTCTACATACCGATTGCACTTGGCTTGGTATCTTTTGTTTCTGTCTGGATCATGTCTGGCAAATCTATTCTGGCGTTTAATTTTTTGAAAATCGCGGTTGGCGATGGGGTCACAGAATATAACTTTGCAACGATTCCGTTGTTTACCCTGATGGGGCTCCTCGTTTCGAAGGCCGGGCTTGGACGCGATATCTATGATGTGATGAATTCAACATTTCGTAAAGTTTTGGCTGGCATTGGAATGGCAACTGTCGGGGCCAATGCCGTTTTTGCTGCGATCACTGGGTCTTCTATTGCTTCGGCAAGCGTCTTCACAAAAATTTCTGTCCCTGAAATGCTGCGTTATAATTATAGCAAACGCTTTGCTGTCGGTGTTGTCGCGGGCTCATCGGTTCTGGGAATGATTATCCCGCCTTCAGCAATGTTAATCATCTACTCATTCATTTCAGAGCAATCTGTGGGCGATATGTTCTTGGCAGGCATTGTGCCTGGCCTGCTGCTAACAGGCGCCTATATTTTTGCGATTTTTGCGATGGCGCGCGTTTGGCCATCCTATATTGGGCAAGACATCAAGGCAGATGAGATGCCCGCTTTGGGCACATCCGAAATGATACATAAAGCCTGGCCTGTGCTCGCCTTGATTTTTTTAGTTCTTGGCGGGATTTATACGGGGTGGCTCACACCAGTCGAGGCTGGAGCGGCCGGCGCTTCGCTGGCTCTGGTCATCGCGGCTCTGCGCAAGTCGATGTCCTGGAACGGCTTGTGGTCGACGCTTGTCGAAACTGGTCACATAACGGCTGCAATCTTGCTGCTGATTACAATGGCATCGTTTTACAGCCGTATGTTGGGCTTTGCAGGGTTGCCAAATGAACTCGACTCCTTGCTTCAGTCGTGGGACTTATCCTTTTTTGAGATCATGGTGATTTATGTCGCGATGATGTTGGTTCTTGGAACGTTGCTGGATACGGCATCCATTATTCTAATCGTCGTGCCTCTCTTCATTACGTTGATAGAAGGCATGGGCCTCAGCCTGGTGTGGTTTGGTATTGTGACTGTTATCGGCGCGGAGATTGGTCTGCTCACACCGCCACTTGGGATTTCTTGCTTTGTGATCAAAAGCTCTCTCAACAATCCGGATATAACTTTGAAAGACGTGTTCTTGGGTTCATTTCCATTTGCTGTAATTATGCTTGTCGTACTTATCTTTCTGATAAAGTTCCCAATTTTATCCACAGTCTTACTCTAGCCAATCGGAGTTCATCCAATGAAGAATGTTTCCATCGATACAATCACACAGGCGTTTGTGGATTATTGCAGCGATGACACCGACACACGCACCATGTTTGTGTTGCAAAAAATGGTGGAGCACCTGCACGCATTTGCCAAAGAAACCCAGCTCACACATGCAGAATGGGCGCGCGGCCTCAAATTCCTGACCGATGCGGGCAAAATTTCGAATGATGAACGCAATGAATTTGTACTGATCTCAGATGTCACGGGCCTATCCTCTTTGGTCGATATGATTGGATCGCAACACGGGGGGACGTCATCCAGTGTCCTTGGGCCCTTTCATTCTGTCGGTGCGCCACTTTTGCCAGTGGGAGCGGATTTGAAAAAAGACAATGAAGGCGCCACTGTGGTCGTAGAAGGTTTTGTTAAAGACACCGATGGCAATGCGATAAGCGGCGCAACGATAGAATTGTGGCAAACTGCAGAAAATGGCCTCTATTACAGTCAAGATGGGGCGCAGAGTGATTTTAATCTTTGTTGTTCGATGCACAGTGATTTGGAAGGGCGGTACGCGTTTACCACGGTTAAACCGGCTCCCTATATGGTGCCCGACGATGGCCCAGTCGGCGAGCTTTTTCGTGCAACGGGCCGCACCCCTTGGCGGCCATCACATCTACATTTTATCGTTCAGAAAGCTGGATACAAATCTTTGGTGACGGAAGTCTTTGCAAATGAAGACCCGTATTTGGACGCTGATGCCGTGTTCGGCGTGCGCGAAGACTTGATCATGGACTATGTAGAACATTCCGATCTGAGCGCACTGCCCAAGGATTTAGAAGTTGGTGACAAGGTCACACTGCCTTATTTCAAGGTCGATTTCGATTTTGTTCTAGTTTCTGAAAACATAACATTGCCTAACCGAGAGGACACATAATGCGTGAGACACATTTAGAGGACGGAAAGTGGTGGGTCAGCCCATATAATTTTGAAGCCACTGTGCGCGATGGATTGAACCTACCTGAAAAGGTGGAAATCCATGATGCGACGTTGCGCGATGGAGAGCAAACACCAGGTGTCGTGTTTTCAGTTGACGATAAAATCGAAATTGCCACTAAGCTCAATGAATTGGGTGTGGATCGAATTGAAGCGGGCATGCCGGCCGTTTCGTTAGATGACCAAAAAGCGATAACTGAAATTTCAAAGCTGGGCCTAAACTCCAAAATTTTTACCTTCGCGCGTGCGATGAAAAAAGACATTGATCTGGCACTAGAATGCGGTGCAGACGGCGTTGTGATCGAAGTGCCCATTGGATACCCAAAGTTGGTCACTCAATTTGGCTGGACATGGCGAGATGTTGCTGAAAAGACTGCTCCTATTATCAATTACGCGCGTGAAACCGGATTGCATGCTTTATTTTTTCCGTATGACACCACACGCGCACGCAAGGAAGATTTGACCAATTTATGTGGCTACATCATGGACAATGCGCCACCCGATTCAATTGGTATCGTCGATACAATGGGCTGCGCCACTCCAGAAGCGATCAAACATATGGTGCGTTGGGTTAATGATATGACTGGACTTCCAATAGAGATTCATACCCATAACGATTTTGGTATGGGTGTTGCCACGGAACTTGCCGCTGTCACGGCTGGGGCAGTTTGCGTGCATAGCTGCGCGAATGGCCTGGGGGAGAGAACCGGCAATGCAGCCTTGGAAGAACTCATGATGGGGCTGCATCTGTTATACGGTTACGATACGAACTACCGACTAGATAAAATCCCTGAGCTCGCAGAAATGATTGCTGCAAAAAGCAATATTCCAATAGCAAGAAACAAACCGGTTCTTGGTCATGGTAACTTTATCCGCGAATCTGGCATCGGTATTAACTATGTTATGAATGACCCGTTGGTCATGTTCGCCACCCATCCCTCACTTACTGGAAAAATTGGTGAGGTGGTATTGGGTAAAAAATCTGGCAAAGCCTCAATTATTTATAAAATGGGCGAGCTTGGCTTAGGTGAACTCGACGATGAAAAGATTGTAAAAATTTTGGATGAGGTTAAAGCAACTGGAATCGCAAAACGTGATGTCTTGTCCAATGAAGAATTCGTTAATATCGTATCGTCAGTGAAGGCGGGTTAAGGAAACAGAATGAGTATTGGTTCAACCTCTTCCGCAATGGAAAGTTCTGCAACACAGGGCGCCTATTTGACGCTGCGAGATCTCATTCTGACTGGTGAGTTGGCCCCTGGTGAAAAGCTCAAAATTGACAAACTTAGGAAAATCCTTGGTATGGGGGCAGCGCCCATTCGTGAGGCGCTCAGCCTTCTGACTTCAGACCAATTGGTTGTGCGCCAAGATCAACGGGGATTTAGAGCCGCCGAGACAAGTATTGAGAATTTCCAAGAAATTTTGGAGCTACGTTGTCAACTGGAGGGCATGGCGCTTCGCCAAAGCATTGAGAACACTTGTGAAGCATGGGTCGAAGAGCTCGTCTTGGCGCATCACCGTATGACCAGAGCGGAAATTGATCCCAAAAAGAATTTTGAAATCTTGCATAAGGATTTTCATCTCAAGCTAATTGGTAACTGTGATTCTCCTGTTTTGCTGGGGTTTTGCAGCCAACTGTATGATTTGAACATTCGCTATAGATATATTGCGGCCCGGGCATTCTCATATGAAGCGAGAATGGTTAGCGATGAACATCAATGTATTGTTAACGCTGCCGTTGAAAGCGATTTCAACAAGGCCAACCAGCTTTTATGTGAACATTACAAAACGACCGGTGCATTTGTGATTAAGTATATCAAATGAGACCTGATCTGCTCGCTTGCGCGTTGATGCAAAAATAATTTATTCGGCATTAGAAAGCGCAGTTGTCTGTATGCTGAGGCCGCTCTGTTTCAACGTAGATTAGTTGCTAGCTATATTTTACAATGCTCATCCAAATAACCGCTGTCCCAATAAAGATCAAAGCTCATTTCTAACCCATCTCCTACGACAAAATGCTGATCGCCTCAATTTCAAGCTGAACCGACCTGCTGCTCTCGCCGAGTGGCGCCAATTGGTGAGCGCATAGATTCAGGCCGCACTAAAAATTTGATGCGAGTTCTCGTTCGCCTGACAACATCCTGGCGGCACTAAGGCTCTATAGGCGAGCAACGGCGCCCAACCTTCTAGTTCGTTCATTTGGCGTGACATCGTTTCTGTCAGAGTCGCTCTGATTTGTACGGCGCTAGCTTCGTCAAACAGATAATTCACTTCGGTTGGGTCTGATTGCAAATCATAAAGTTCACCCCAGTTTTCACCCTGCCTGATCGACATGCGGTGACGATCAGTCACCACGGTTCGAACCCTTTGGAGTTTGTTAAAGCCAGTCATCAGCCGTTGACTGTCTTCTTCAACAATTATCGCGTCGACTGGATTCAGAAGCAAAAAGATTGCGCCCTTTCGGTCCGTTAAAGGCTGAACTCCAGCCCGCGCAAGAATCCTGGTAAAGATATCTATTGAAAATAAGAATATAAAACTTCAAGTTAGGCAGACATGTAGGGATGATACCTCACGGAACCTCAGTCTTGGAGCAATGACCGCAGGACTGGTTAATCCAAGTTTTGGAAACCGCTGGAATAACCTTTGGAACGCGATTTGCGCTTCAACTCGAGCCAAAGCATTACCGGCGCAAATATGGACTCCCAAACCAAAGGATAAATGCCTGTTCGGACGCCGCGAGATGTCAAAACGATCTGGGTTTGGAAACTGGGACGGATCACGATTGGCGGCATTGATCATCATATGGACAGTAGTATCTGCTGGTATAGTGACGCCCGACAATATCTGATCTGATTTTGCCTGACGGTTGTTAATCTGGATTGGTGCCTGATAGCGCAGTACCTCTTCCACCATCGGCTCAATAAGATCTGGGCTTTTGGAGAGAAGATCAATTTGATCAGGGTTAAGCAGCATTTCATGGATACCATGGCTGATCATATTAGTGGACGTTTCGTGCCCCGCATTGAGCATGAAAATACATTGATGCAACAATTCAATTTCTGTGAGACGTTTACCATCTGCTTCCGCATCCGCTAAAATGGTTAGAACCTCTGTGTCATGTGCGTCATGAGGATGCGCCCGCTTATATGCAATGAGATCACGTAAATATTGTTTAAAATCGACTACAGCTTGATTTCCATCATCAAGCTGTTTTTGAACTAATGTTGGCTCTAATGCGGTAAGAATTGAGTTAGCCCATCCCCGAATTAATTCACGATCTTGGCGAGGAACGCCCAAAAGATCGCAAACTACTTCAATTGGAAGGCGGAATGAAAATTCTTCGACAACTTCCATCTTACCCTGATCTTCAAAGCGATCTAAATATTCATCTACCAAGCCAGTAATCCTAGGTACAAAGGCTGCCAATGCTTTTCGCGTGAAAGCAGATTGGAAAAGGTTGCGAATACGCGTGTGGTCTGGGGGATCGATAAAAACAATACTGTTTGTATGATGCTCGAAAAGGGGCGTATTTCCAAATTTTGTTTTGAACACAGACTTTTTGTCAGACGACCAAATCAAAGGATCCCGATATGTTTGGACAATGTCGGCGTAACAGGTTAGCACGATTGTCCCATCACTATTTTTATGAACAGGCGAATGTGCTCGGAGTTCTGCTAGGACACGGTAAGGATCTGCAAGGTATTCCTCAGAGACATTTTGTAAATCAAACCTAGCACTCATGATATTTAGATATCCAATTAAAGCATTGAATTTGGTAAATAAAGTATAATTGAAGGAATAAACACTAACAGTGCAAGACGAATAATATCAACAATCCAAAAAGGAGTGACTCCTTTGAAAATCGTTGCCGTTGAAACATCCCCAATCACGCCTTTAAGTACAAAAACATTCAAGCCAACAGGTGGCGTGATGAGGCTTATTTCTGTCACAACTACAACGATTATACCAAACCAAATTGGATCAAAACCCAAACTTGTAACTAAAGGAAAGAAGATTGGTACTGTTAATAAGAGCATGGACAAACTTTCAAATACACACCCTAAAACAAGGTAAATACCCAAAATCATTAACATAACAAGCATAGGAGAAAGCTCAGCTGAAGATACTAAAAACCGCAAAGCTTCTGGTAGACCAGCCATATTAACAAAATTAGAAAATATCCACGCTCCTATTAGCACAGCAAATAGCGCAGCAGTTGTCTGAACTGTTTCTATCAAAACCTGCAGCGTTTTTGAAAAATTGAGCTTGCCGCGAGATACTGCAATTAAAAATGCCCCCGCAGCGCCCATGCCTGCCGCTTCGGTTGGGGAAAATGTAAGGTTGAGTGGCCAGATGTTAAGGACCCCATACAGCCCACCAATAACAATAAAAAATAATAGTAGAACAGCCCATACGCCACGCAACGCATGAAGGCGGTCCATTGGGCTGCTGCGCTCTCCAGCTGGCCCAGCTTTGGGATCTCGGATGATTGTGTAGCGTACGGCAACTAGATACAAAATGACCCCAAGCAATCCTGGTATTATTCCTGCAATAAATAATTTACCAATGCTTGTCTCGGTTAAAAGCCCATAAATAACCAGGATAACTGAGGGGGGAATTAGGATTCCTAAAGTTCCACCAGCGGCAATGGATGCAGTCGAGAGGCTGTCATCATAGTTGTATTTGCGCATTTGAGGCATGGCAACTTTTGACATAGTTGCCGCTGTCGCTAACGACGATCCGCAAATTGCAGAAAACCCAGCGCATGCCACAATGGTCGCCATTGCTAGCCCACCCCTTAGATGCCCTAGAAAGACGTAGGATACCTGATACAGCTCTTTCGATAGGCCCCCTTTGTTCACAAAAAGTCCCATAAGTATGAAGAGCGGCACAACGGAAAGCCCATAATCTTGAGATGTGTCAATAATTATTCTACCGACCATAGAGATTGACGCCCTAACTCCACGAATATCAGCGTAACCGGCAAAGCCAACCAGCCCCATCGCAATGGCAATCGGCATACGCAAGAAAACTAAAAAAAGAACTACTCCTAGCCCAATGATAGAGACGAGCATCAGACAGGACCCTTTACAGAAGACAAAATTAACAAAATGGCACGAGCTAAGAACGTGAGGGCAGTTAGAAAAGTAAATACGGCAATAAACCAGCCGATGTAATGCTGTGGGAGATTGAGATACTCTGTTACGTCACCGAAACCTCTGGCGCGTTCAGCCAATTCCCAAACACGTTTAGCAGGCCAGATCAGGATAACCCCACAAGTCAGATCAATTGTGATGTCACGAATTATGGCAAGCCTGCGAGAAAACAATGGGTCTAATAGGTCGACGACAATATTGTTTCCTTTCCAGCTTATAATAGGCAGCGATGAGAAAACAATAATTGCAATAAGCAACCGAGTAAGTTCGGTGGCTGATTCAATAGGATTACCAAATAAACTTCGTAGTATGACGTCAGCAAAGGTCATAGTCATAAGTATGAAAAGGGCACTTGCAGCAAGCCATGTCGGCAGAACAGCTATATAGCGCCAAAATCCAGTCTGCCTAAAAGACATGTCCCAGGCGGCCTCTGACGATGGTTTTCTAACTTCTAGCTCATTCATTTTAGTGCACCCAATTTGTGTGATAAGGCCCAATAATGGGCCTTATCAAGTAAGCCTTCATTAAATTGAAGATGCCGTCATATTATTCAGCTGCCATTTGCTCTTTAATAAATGCGTGAGCTGCAGTTGCATCGACACCTTTTGCATTCACTTCTGCAATGACTTTTGTAATTAAAGGGCCAGTCATTGCTTGCCATTTAGTTGCATCCGCAGCCGAAGCTTCGGTCAAGTTATTGTCCGAATTTTCGTTTAGAGCTGCCATGCCCGCTGTGTCGATCTTATCCCAAGCTTTACCGGCTGCGCGCGACAAGTTTTCTCCAAACACTTTGCTAAGAGCCATACGGTCCACATCAGACAAATTGTCGAAGGTATCTTGGTTCATAATAACAGCGAAAGATCCACGATAAAAACCACCAGGTACTTGGTACGTATTCTTGGCTACTTCAAATAGTTTAAAGCTTTTTTTCGCCTCCATGGGCATCATAACTCCATCAGCTGAATTTGACGCTAATGTTTCATAAACTTTTGGAGCAGGAACCCGGATACCTGTTGCGCCCAGTGCTGCACCAACATCGCCGGATACCCCTCCCCCGAGGCGCAGTTTCATGCCGGCTATGTCTTCTAAAGAAGATATTTGGGCATTGGAATGTAAAGCCCCTGGGCCGTGGGTCATCATCGCCAATACTTTGACGCCCTTATGTTCGCCTAACCCCGCAAAGAATTTATCGTAGGCGCGCCAACTGGCAACTGAAGCAGCTTCTGCATTGCCTTGGTAACCTGGCAGTTCGATCATTTTTGTTGATACAAAACGGCCTGGAGAGTAACCGTGGAAAATCCATGTGATATCTGCTGCACCATCAAGAATTAGGTCAAATTGTGCGGGTGGAGAACCCAGCCCATACTTAATTTTGGCGCTCACGCGGCCATTTGTTGCATCCTCCATTGCCTTGGTCAATTCTGGAAACATTATTGCGTTCATGCCATGCGTAGGTGGTGCCCAAGATGAAATAGTGAGAGTGGTGTCGGCGGCATACGCGGCAATAGATGCTACAGAAAATGCGGCGGCGGCAATGCCCGTTTTAAATAAATGGCTCATTGTGTATCTTCTCCCTTTTGTTTTAGTTTTGTGTAAAAAGTTTAGCTATTTGCTTTGACCACGGAATTGCCATTTGTAAAATTGACCGTCTAGCGGACAAATGACAGCATTATGATTAGTTATTTTGGTTATATTGCAATCTCTTTTCAAAGTACTCCAGCAGAAATTTCAATAGCAGTTTGTTGCAATGCAGCTGCATATCTTTCGACGGCTCGCTCCATTTCCATTGCTTTAGTGACCCAGATAATTGACAGGCAACCAATAGCACGTTCATCAGAAATGATTGGTACTGAAAGGCTAGAAGTTTTAGGCCTAAACGTTTGTGGCCCGCGAGTAGCAAATCCCTGTTTTAAATAAACATTAAGATTTTTTTCGAGCCATTCCTCCTGTAAAAATGGCAAATCTTCCACAACATTTTCTGCTCGGAGCAAATCAATTATTATCTCGCGCTCCCGTCCAGCACTGACTGACAGATACGCTCGTCCAGATGAAGAGCGTAGCATAGGTAAGGAATAACCAATCATGCCTGGATCAACCGATAGTGGACTACGGCTATGAGTAGATTCTTGAATTATCATATGCGCGTCAGCATAAGTGGAAAGATCAACCGGCCATGCGTGCAGATCAGTAAACTTAGCCAAACTTGGGGCGGCTACTTGGCAAAGCTGCGAACGTGTCGATGAGCTGTCCCCTAAGGTGGCCGCCAGAGGCGACAAACGCACACGAGAGTCGCTTCCAGAATAAAGAACGTAACCGTCTTCTTCCAGTGTGTTGAGGAGGCGATAAACTGTTGTACGAGGCAACCCTAATTCAAGGGCTATCTCACCGACGCGGGCTGCGCCCACTCTGTTTAATAACCGCATAATACTTAGCCCACGTGAAAGAGCCCGCACATTATCAGGACCTGACGACATTTAACCTGCCCAATCTCAGGCAAACGAGATGTTCGCCTAGGCTTTTAGTTTCATCCCGCAACTACGGTTTGGTCAATAGCACCAAAAATACTTTTTCCTTCACTGTTGAGCATTTCAAACCTTATAGTATCCCCTGGAGTCATGAATCGAGTGGTAGCCTCACCACCCCGTATAGTCTCAATCATCCGCTTTTCCGCCAAGCAGTTGGAACCTACTTCATCGTGATTTTCATTACTGACAGTCCCCGAACCAATTATAGTGCCAGCTGCTAAATCTCTAGTACGTGCTGCATGTGCTATTAAATCTGTGAATTCAAAGCTAAGGTCTTTGCCGGCATTTACTCTCCCGAACTCATTGCCATTATAAGTCGTTATTAGCGGTAAATTAATGCGGCCGCCGGTCCATGCCACACCCAGCTCGTCGGGGGTAACGCAAACGGGTGAAAAGGCGCTGGCAGGTTTTGATTGAAAAAAACCAAAACCTTTCACTAATTCTGGGCGCATAACATGGCGCAGGCTGATATCATTACATAACATTATTAATTTTATATGCGACTTGGCTTGCTCGGAAGAGCAACCCATAGGTACATCATCTGTAATGACAGCTATTTCACCTTCAAAATCTAGGCCCCAGTCATTCTCAACACACGGTATTGGATCAACTGGCCCAAGAAACCCGTCGCTGCCTCCTTGGTAAAGCATTGGGTCTGTCGCGGAATTTTCGGGCATCTCAGCACCGCGGGCTTTGCGTACCAGCCGCATGTGGCTTAAATAGGCACTGCCGTCAGCCCATTGAAATGCGCGCGGTAAGGGAGAAGCCAAAGCTTTGGGGTCGTATGGGATAGTTTCGACCTCAGAAGCCTCCAATTTCTTATTAAGAGCTCGCAGCATAGGCTCAGAGCGTCCCCAATCTTCGATGGCATCACGAACGCTTCTAACAACAGATGTTGCTAGGACCATGCGGGACAAATCATGGGATACTATAACTGGCGTGCCATCACGGCCACCAATCTTCAAGGACGCAAGTTTCATAGTGTAGGTTCTCTTTCTTTCATTACTGAGATTGGTGAAGCCAGGCCGATGACCGCCATATCTACAATATCATTTTCAACAATAGCGCTCCCCGCAATATATCTGTCAGGGCGTACTAATACTGCGTTTGTATTGAAACTATCCAGGGCTATGGCTAAATTGGGGTGCTCTTCAGCATCCAAAACGCTGACAGTTGGAGTAATATTCCCATCCAATGGACAGCGCAAAATTAAAACAAAGTTATAACCAACTTTATCATCTAATCGTTGTCCGTTCCGAAGTATCGGTTGGCTAAATAAATAACCGCAATATGGTCTATTTGTGATGATCGATTCACCAAGATCACCAGCACCAAGGGGTGGCGTAATTGATGAAATACGTGCAGTTCCTTCTTCGTTGTTTTCGGCCTGCGCCAGAGCGGTTTTACTATCAATTGTGTTTATTAGACCACCAAGACGTATAGCCATTTCAATAAATGCGCGTACATGTGGCGAGCGCTCCTGTTGGTAGCTATCCAAAATATCGTCATTTGCTGCCCCCTTGATGCAGAGCGCCAGCTTCCACGCTAGGTTAGCAGCATCGCGGATGCCTGCACACATGCCCTGTCCCATAAAGGGTGGAGTTAGGTGGGCCGCATCACCCGCTATAAATAGGCGATCCTTACGCCAATTATTTGCTACTACAGATTGAAAGGTATAGACCGCCGTCCGCTCTAACTCGGCATCCTCGGCAGTAACCCAGGGAGAGAGAAACTTCCAGATTGTGTCACTGCGGGTAACCTCCTCATGAGTTTCGTCTTCTAGCATAGTGATTTCCCACCGCCGCCGATTGGCAGGGTTCCGGCAGTAAGTCATTGGACGCACAGGATCACAAAATTGAATAGAGTAGTCGCCTAAGTCAGGTCGTTCTCTTTTTAATTTTAAGTCGACAACAAGCCACCGCTCATTAAATCCCAAATCATCAACATCAGATCCAATAGCACTTCTCACGAAAGAGTTAGCGCCGTCGCATCCTACTAAATACTTAGCAGTCAGTGCACGCTCTTGATCATCGCTGATATTGCGGCACTTAATTTTGACATTCTCAGCATGCTGCTCAATACTTACAACTTCGGTTCCATTCAGAACTACCGCGTTTGAATAGCCGGAAAGCTTAGAACGCAATAGCTGTTCCAAATCTGGCTGATGTAAACGATAACTCGCGTGCCAACCTTGGGGTCCAATTTCTTGTGGGCGCGGCCACTCCAAAATTACAGATTTTTGATTTTCTACGAAATGCATACCTGGATTTACCCGGATCTTTTTACTAAGCGATTTCGAGACGCCAACTGTTTGAAAAATTCGCATAGTTTCATCATCAAAATGCACTGCACGTGGTAAATGATATATTTCTTCGTTCCGCTCAATGACAACTACACTTAGATCACACTGAGCAAGCAAATTTGCCAGAGTTGCACCAGTTGGCCCATAACCAACTATGGCGACATCAAAAATTTGAGTCTCATTCGCTTCCATTAGCTGCGTCCACGAAGTTCATAAAGCCATGGACAATCTACTAAGGGCGGCGAACGCAATCCGTCTTCAGCGGCTTTCAGGCGCATATCCACAAAAGGCTTTCGTTCTTTTTCTGGCAGATAAAGTCGATCATGACCCCAGAAACTGGGGCCTACCTTGGTCTCATGAGGTTCCCAAGTCACAGGATCAATCAATCTCCCACCCCAACCATTTTCTACAAAAAAGCCTGACGGACTGTTCGCATAGAAACTAGTGATATGATCATTTGTATGGCGTCCCAACGTATAGGCGATGCCATCCTTTTGTTGACTTGCCAGATCATAACCTTGTCCCATGTCATCAAGGTTTTCATACTCCACCATGAAGTGGTGAAACCCGGACTTACCTGAGCCAACTATAGCAAAACTGTGGTGCCGGCCATTGACATGAAAAAAGTAAAGAGGCACCGGATCCAGCCCATAATCACTGACAGCAAAACCTAATATATCGCAATAGAACGGCAAAAGAGCTGTTGCGTCTGGAACATGCAAAACTGCGTGTCCCATCCCTAGTGGGCCTGTTTTGAACCCGTCAATTGGACGTCCAGGGATGAAAGATTCCTCTGCTTTTTGAGGGTTCCAAACCAGTTCAATTCGATTTCCAGCAGGATCACTGCACACAATTAAGTCTGCTACAAAGCGACGGTCAGCTAGCTCACTACCCCCTTCTGTTACTTTATGTCCCGCATCATCTAATTTGGCAGCAAAATATTGGAGGTCAGATTTTTGTGATACTTCCCAGCCAATAAAGGCCAACGTTTCACCAGGCTCATCAGATACAACCAAACGTTGTACTAAGTCATCCATGCGAAAAGAAAGTTGGCGTCCACCATGGTCAGCAAGCTGCATGGCAAGTACCTTGCCAGCAAAATACTTCCAATCATCTACATTGTTAGACCTAACTCCAAGATACCCTAAAGATTTAATCGGCATTTTGGTTACCTTCCCTGAACTAGGTTTAAACTACCTAGCGAAGAATATCCTTAGAACCAATTCTCCACTTAACGTCCATCAGGCGGACAATTCACGCTATTTTTTGGCGAGGCTGGGTGTCAAGCCTTCGCTCTATGACGTGATGTTATTTGCGCCCAGGCGTTCCATTAAAGTGTTTTTTGAGGGTGCTCCAACAATCTACGTAGTTTTCTTGCAGTGGGGCCTCTTTGGCTGCAAAGGGTGTGAGATGCTGCGGAAAACGCGTTTCAAACATAAAGGACATTGTGTTTTCCAGCTTCTCGGCTTTGAGGGTGCTATTGGATGCGCCTTCGAAAGCATCCCGATCTGGCCCATGCGGCAGCATCATATTATGCAGGCTTATTCCGCCGGGCACAAAACCCTCGGGCTTGGCATCATAAACGCCGTAAATGTTGCCCATAAGCTCCGACATGATGTTTTTGTGATACCATGGCGGGCGGAAGGTATCTTCAGCAACCATCCAACGCTCCCGAAACAGAACAAAATCAATATTGGCAGTTCCTGGACTGCCAGATGGTGCGGTGAGTACGGTAAAAATTGAAGGGTCAGGGTGGTCAAATAACACTGATCCCACGGGGCAATAGTTGCGCAAATCATATTTATAAGGGGCGTAGTTGCCGTGCCATGCCACCACATCCAATGGGCTTTGGGCAATCTCGGTCACATGAAACTGCCCGCACCATTTGATCGTTACAGTGGAAGGGACCTCGTGATCTTCAAACGCAGCTATTGGCACTTTGAAATCCCGTGGATTTGCAAGGCAATTCGCTCCAATAGGGCCGCGCGCAGGCAGCTCGAACTTCTCACCATAGTTTTCGCACACAAAACCCCGAGCTGGTCCGTCAATTAATTCAACGCGGTAAACTAGGCCCCGCGGTATGATGGCAATTTCCTTAGGTTCTAGATCAATAATCCCCAGTTCCGTATGGAACCGTATACGACCTTGCTGGGGGACCACCAACAGTTCGCTGTCGGCAGAATAAAAATAATCGTCTAACATGCTTTCTGTCACAAGATAGACATGTGTCGCCATGCCTATTTGCGTATTTACGTCACCTGCTGTTGTTATCGTGCGCATGCCAGTCACCCAGGTCAGTGGCGTGTCTGACAACTCGATCGGGCCCCAGCGATATTGACCCAAACTGATTACATCGTGATTGATGCAGGGCGCAGTTTTCCAATATGGCATTTCGATCTTTGTATATCGGGTCGAGTGTTTAACTGATGGGTGAATGCGGTAACACCATGTGCGTTCGGGCGGATGTTTCGTAAATGCGGTCCCGGATAACTGTTCTGCATAAAGGCCATAATCACATTTTTGCGGGCTGTTGCGACCTTGAGGCAAAGCACCTTCAAGGGCCTCCGTCTCATGAGCGTTGCCAAAACCAGACATATATCCAGAGCCAATACCATTGGATTTGGCTTGTTGCACTATTTTGCGGTGTTCACGGGTCGTCATAATGGGTCTCCAAAGCCAGTAGGGGCCTGCGCTAACTATACACGATAAGCCGGTTGTAATGTACGATTTTGTAAAAAAATTATAAGCAGTAAATAATCTTTGAGACTGTCAGATTTAACATGCCTGAATTGGGCAGGGCAACTTCATAGCCTGTCTGGATGACAAAAAACTCCCCATTTCGCTACAGAAAATCTGCCCAAGGGTTACCGCACCATATTGCCCGGGCCCATGGACCGGGAACCAAGAGCCAGGACACTATCGCCCATAGAGCAGGCATCCGCGTCCTGCCTTCAGCGTTGCCCGAGCTCAATCGGCGTTGATTAGTTTTGCTCGGGTCGTTGTCCGTCGACCAACTGCAAGGGGTTACTGTGCCTGATCGCTGCAGTTGAGACGCAGGTCTATTGACCGCACCCCCCTATTAAAAGGCCCCGCGTCTCGGACCTCGGGCCTTTAGTATTAGCCTTGTAAATTCATTCGACGGTGGTTTTGTTTGCCAGCACCGACTGAGGAAGTAGACATTGCTTAGGCTAAGCGCCAACGACTGCTATGCGGACAAAGTGGCCCTCCCTGCCGCTGCGCAAATGTCGGCTTTTTGATATGATCGACAATACGCAGTTATTAGTGCTTGTTTGAAATGTCGGCATGGGCATGCTAAATTGTTAGCAATTGCTGACCTCATTTCAACTTTCTAAACTGATAAACTTAGCAACAACTTCATGGGTTGTAGCTGCTTGAAATTTTTTGAGCAGACGCGCGCGTACGTCCTCAATTGTCCGAGTGGACAGCCCCAATTCCGCTGCGATGTGCTTACTGGTGCGGCCTGAACGTAACCCCAGAACAACGTCGCGTTCTCTCTTAGTTAACGTTGGGAATTGCGCTGTCTCCTGAAGTCGCGCGAACGTCAAGACTGTACGAGCGAGCGGATCATTGCGATCGAGCGCATTGGCACGAAAGCGGCACCACACGACTTCTCCGTTTGAGCAAAGCAAAAGACGTAGGTCTGAATATGGCTCTCCTTTACTCAGGGCCTGAATGCCGATGTCACGAACGCGATCAAATTCGGCTTCGCTTGAATACAATATCCGACAGCTCTGATCGACTAAGTCCCCCATTCTAAACCCCGTCATCTTACAAAACATGGTATTACAGGTCCGAATGATCCTGTTTTCGGTCAAAACGACACCAATAGGCGCGGAGTCAAATGCAAGTTGGGTCAAGTTTTCCATTGCAGGATGATACCGTAAAACTACGGTATTGCCACAGTAGTTGAAAAACCTACACTGAGCCGAGTCTAAAGACAGCTCTGCTGAGCATAAGTGCTTAGGCCATGAAATTAGACGAAGGCCGCTAAAACGCAGGCTGGGAAAAACATAACGGGGAGCCAAACAATGAAATCAATCTTGCTATCAAGCGCTGCGCTGCTGATCGCGACGTCAGCCTATGCGGCCAAAACAGATGTAACCATTGGTCTACAGCTTGAACCACCGCATCTGGATCCAACATCTGCTGCTGCAGGCGCTATTGACCAAGTGGTCTACTCAAACATCTTCGAAGGGCTGACACGCTTCGGATCAGATGGCGCTGTTCTTCCAGGTCTGGCGGAAAGCTGGGACATTTCTGAAGATGGCACAGTCTACAGCTTTAACCTGCACAGCGGCGTTACGTTCCATGATGGAACATCATTCGAAGCGAGCGACGTCGTCTTCTCATTGAACCGTGCACGCGCAGAGGATTCCACCAACGCCCAAAAAGCACTGTTTGCCGGTATCGAAAGCGTAGAAGCCGTTGACGCGACCACGGTGAAGGTCACGCTTTCCGCGCCACAGGGTAACTTCTTATTCAATATGGCTTGGGGCGATGCTGTGATCGTTGCACCAGAAAGCATCGAAGACATCAAAAACAACCCGGTGGGAACAGGTGCGTTCACGTTTTCAGAATGGCGTCAGGGCGACAGCATCTCTTTGGTCCGCAACGACAGCTATTGGGGAACACCTGCTGTTCTGGAAAGCGCAACGTTTAAATACATTTCAGAACCAACCGCGGCATTTGCGGCCATGATGGCCGAAGATGTTGATGCATTCTACAGCTATCCAGCACCAGAGAACCTGGCCCAATTCGAAGCTGATCCTCGCTTTACCGTTTTGTCAGGCAACACCGAGGGTGAAACCATCCTTGCGATCAACAACAAATTGGAGCCATTCGATGACGTCCGTGTACGCAGAGCCGTGTCCATGGCGATTGACCGTCAGGCAATCATCGATGGCGCAATGTTTGGCTACGGCACGCCAATCGGGACGCACTTTGCGCCGCATAACCCAGACTACGTTGATCTGACCGGCAACGCGCCGTTTGATCCGGAAGCGGCCAAGGCGCTGTTGGCTGAGGCAGGCTATCCAGATGGTTTCACGACGACGTTGAAATTGCCACCACCGTCATATGCACGCCGTGGCGGTGAGATCATCGCAGCCCAGTTGCGCGAGATTGGCATCGAGACGGAGATTTCAAACCTCGAATGGGCACAGTGGTTGGAGCAGGCGTTCCGTGGGCATGACTTTGGCCTAACCATCGTAAGCCATACAGAACCAATGGATATTGGGATTTATGCGCGTCCAGAATACTATTTCCAGTATGACAACGCGGAATTCCAAGATCTGATCCAAGCATTGGGTGTTGAAAATGATCCTGCAACACGCTCTGAATTGTTGAGGCAGGCGCAAACCATCATCTCTGAGGATTACGTGAATGGCTACCTGTTCCAGCTGGCCCTTACCTCTGTCGTAAATGCTAGACTCACTGGCATTTGGGAAGACGCGCCAACGCAGGCCATTGATCTGACTGCAGTTTCTTGGTCCGAGTGATCTGCGTCTAAATGCTCACGTATGTAACGAAACGACTAGGTTCGCTGTGCCTCTCACTGATCGTGGCGAGCCTGGTCATCTTTGCCTGCATTGAAATTGTTCCTGGTGATCCAGCTAGTTTCATGTTGGGCATTAATGCGCAGCCTGACACCATTCAGGCCCTGCGGGTGGAACTGGGGCTCGATCAATCGCTGGCTCAACGGTATCTAGGTTGGGTTGGTGGGCTCCTTGGTGGCGACATGGGCACGTCCTACACCTACCGTACGCCGGTGTCTGACATTGTGTCGGACCGGTTGCAGGTGTCGCTGCCGCTGGCATTGTATGCATTAACGCTTACGGTTGTTGTCGCTTTCCCGGTTGGGATTTTGGCGGCGGCCCGCAGAGGATCAGGCACTGACATTACCGTAATGGGTATGACGCAGTTGGGTGTCGCAATACCCAATTTCTGGTTTGCGATCCTGATGGTCATTCTGTTTGCCATCAATCTACGTTGGTTTTCAGCCGGTGGGTTCCCGGGCTGGGATGCAGGCATTTTCCCAGCTATTAAAGCCCTGACCTTACCTGCAATTGCGTTGGCTTTGCCGCAGGCATCTATCTTGGCCCGCGTGATGCGATCATCGTTGTTGGACACACTTTCAGAAGACTACATGCGCACAGCCCGCGCCAAGGGGCTAACACGTCGGCAAGTGTTGTGGCGCCACGCGCTGCGCAACGCGATGATCCCAGTTTTGACTATCATTGGCCTTCAATTTTCATTCCTGCTCGCCGGCGCAATTATTATCGAAAACGTTTTCTTTTTGCCTGGTCTTGGGCGGCTGGTGTTTCAGGCCATCACGCAACGCGATCTTATTGTCGTTGAAAGCGTTGTCATGCTGCTGGTCTTTGCGGTCATTCTGCTGAACTTCTTTGTTGATATCGCCTATGCGTGGGTCGATCCACGCCTAAGGGTTCGGAGCTAATATGACCGAGAACGGCTTCCTTCACAGTGCACTACGCTCACGCAACATGGTGATCGGCCTTGGGTTGACTGCGGTGTTTGTCATTGGCACGCTTCTTTCACTGATTTGGACACCGTATGACGTCACCGCGTTGGAAATCGGAAACAAGCTGCAAACACCCTCGGCCGCACATTGGTTTGGCACGGATCATTTCGGGCGTGACACGTTCTCGATGATCATGGTGGGGGCTCAAACCTCTATCGCAGTGGCATTTATTGCGGTCGGGATTGGAATGGGCTTGGGCGTGCCGCTCGGGCTTGCCGCTGCTGCGCGCCACGGCGGTTGGCTGGACGAAATCATCATGCGGGGCAACGATCTGGTTTTTGCGTTTCCGTCGTTGTTGATAGCTATTATGATCACTGCGATTTTCGGGCCATCGGCTGTGAACGCGATCATCGCCATTGGTATTTTTAACATACCCGTATTTGCCCGGCTCAGCCGTGCCGCGGCACTGCCGCTTTGGCAGCGTGACTTTATCTTATCTGCCCGAGTGGCCGGCAAAGGACAGCCCAGAATTTCGGTGGAACACATTTTGCCGAACATCACCAACCTTCTGATAGTTCAAGGTACTATTCAATTCTCTCTCGGTATTCTGGCCGAAGCGGGGCTAAGCTATGTGGGCCTTGGCGCGCAACCACCAATCCCGAGCTGGGGGCGCATGCTGGCCGAAAGCCAGACCCTGATCTACACATCGCCACATCTCGCGTTGTTCCCCGGCTTCGCAATCCTACTCACTGTCCTTGGCTTAAACCTTGCAGGTGACGGCTTGCGTGATCTGCTTGATCCCAAGATTCGGAGGGCGCGATGATGAGCATCCTACGTATCCAAGATCTGAATTTATCCATCAATGGAACGTCAATCCTTGAAGCCGTGTCAATTGAGATTTCACCGGGCGAGGTCTGTGGAATCATCGGTGAAAGTGGTTCAGGCAAATCGCTTACTGCGTTCTCTGTGATGCAACTTTTACCAGACGGCTCAACATCTCGTGGGACGATTGAGCTGGATGGCTTGTACGTCTTGGACGCTGACGAAGCATCGCTTTGCGCCATGCGGGGGAAAAGCGTTGGGATGGTATTCCAAGAGCCGATGACCGCGTTAAACCCTTTGCAAACGATTGGCCAACAAGTGGCTGAAACGATCCGTATTCATGAACGCGTCACAAATTCTGAGGCGTTGAAACGCGCGGCCGAGACGCTAGAACGGTGCGAACTGCCGCAAGATAAGTTCCCTTTGACGCGTTACCCGCACGAGTTGTCAGGTGGGCAGCGACAACGGGTGGTGATCGCAATGGCCATCGCATTGCGCCCAAAACTGCTGATCGCGGATGAGCCGACAACAGCGTTAGACGTTACCACACAGGCCGAAATTTTAGTGCTGTTGAAACAGCTGGTAAAAAAAGATGGCATGGGGTTGATGCTCATCACCCATGATCTGGCGGTTGTGACGGACATTGCGGACACCATCGTCATTATGAACAAAGGCACGGTTGTCGAACGCGGCATGGCTAAGACGCTGTCTAAGACAATGCAACATCCCTACACCAAGGCGCTGTTTGCGGCCTCTGCCCACCAACCAGAACGTGGTACGACGCATGATGACAACGTTCTGCTTTCTGTACAAAACGCCATTCGCGACTACCCATTACCCCGCAAAACACCCTTTGGAAAACCGGGCGTTTTTCGGGCTGTTAATCACGTGAGTTTTCATATCAAACGCGGCGAATGCCTTGGTCTTGTCGGGGAAAGCGGGTGTGGCAAGTCAACGCTGACACGCGCGATTTTGGGACTAGAAGACCTGCAAGGCGGTGAAGTTCTAATGGCAGGTGAGAGCGTGCACTATTCCGCTGAGGCGAGGCGCAAAATGCAGGTCGTCTTTCAAGATCCCTACGGGTCTTTCAACCCACGCCACAAAGTGGGTCAACTGATCGCTGAACCCTTCTTTAGCCTTGGCCGCAAAGCAATGACGGATGAGATCGCAGAGGCACTCGTGTCGGTCGGCCTAACCGCTGCGGATCAGTTTAAATTCATTCACGAATTCTCAGGTGGTCAGCGCCAACGAATTGCGATCGCGCGGGCCTTGATCGTCAAACCGGAACTTATCATTTTGGACGAAGCTGTGTCTGCTTTGGATGTTTCCGTTCGAGCGCAAGTACTTGATTTATTGTCTGATCTTTCCACCAGTCTTGGGCTTACCTACTTGTTCATCACGCATGACCTGACCGTTGTAAAAGCAATCGCTGATCGGGTGATGGTGATGAAGTCAGGGCAGATCATCGAAGAGGGCGTCACGGCAGACCTCTTTGCCGCGCCCCAACAAGACTATACCCGCACCCTGATCGCGTCAGCCCCGCAACTGCCCGAACTTGAGGTGGTACAATGAAACCTGGGCCAAGAAACCTTTTGACCGACGTGACCGGCCTTTTGGTCGGCAACGCAGAGGATCAAGATCTGAAATCTGGCGTGACGGTTGTAACGGGTGATGTACCCTTCGTCGCAGGTGTGCATGTTATGGGCGGCGCACCGGGCACGCGCGAAACAGATCTTTTGGCACCGGATAAAACCGTCGCTGGCATTGATGCTTTGGTGCTGTCAGGTGGGTCCGCCTTTGGTTTGGCGGCCTGTGATGGGGTTGTGGACGGTTTGCGGCGCGCGAAACGCGGGTTCCCCGTGGGACCAGTGACCGTACCGATTGTTCCCGGTGCCATTCTTTTTGATATGGTCAATGGTGGGAATAAAGATTGGGCCGACAACCCTTATCCAAAACTCGGGTGGGCTGCCTTAGATGCAGCCGGAGTGGACTTCAATCTTGGGTCCACAGGGGCTGGAACCGGTGCGTTGGACAGCTGTTTTAAGGGTGGTCTGGGATCTGCGTCTGTGATGTTGGACAGCGGACGGACCGTTGCGGCCTTGATGGCTGTTAATCCTGTTGGGTCGGTCACAACACCAGGTGGCAATCATTTCTGGGCCGCGCCACATGAGATAGGCGATGAATTTGGTGGCGTTGGTCCCGACCCAAGGAGCAATCTGGTCACCCCAGATCCAAGCCAAAAAATGGCGATGATCGCCGCAGCGGGTCAAGACCGAGCCAACACGACAATCGGGGTCATTGCCACCGATGCCGCACTCACCAAAGCACAGTGTCACCGACTAGCGGTAGCCGCGCATGACGGAATTGCACGCGCCATACAACCGGCACATTCACCCTTTGATGGCGACTTGCTGTTTGCGGTTTCCACCGGCACTGGTCCGGTCGTGGATGATATGGCATTGTTTGAACTAGGCCATGCGGCATCTGTCTGCGTCGCCCGGGCCATCGCGCGCGGGGTTTTTGAAGCGACGCCTCGGCCCGGCGATGTGTTGCTCACTTGGAATAATAGAAAGAGGAAAGCCCAAATATGATCGAAATGCCGAATGGGATTGCGCCAGATCAGTGCCTCATTGGTGGCCAGTGGCGGCCGCCTACGGGCGGCGAATACCTCGACCTGCTCAACCCGTCTGATGGATCAACACTCTGCGCTATTGCGCGCGGAACGTCTGCGGACGTCGATGCAGCTGTGGGTTCGGCAAAGGCTGCATTGAACGGTGATTGGGGGGCGACCACGGCGGTGGAGCGCGGACGCATCCTCACTAAAATCAGCCAGCATGTCCTGAAGCATGTCGATCTATTGGCGACACTTGAGGCGCAGGACGTTGGTAAACCCCTGACACAGGCGCGCAACGATGCCATCGCCTTGGCGCGCTATTTGGAGTTTTACGGTGGAGCAGCCGACAAGGTTCATGGTCAGACCATCCCATATATGGAGGGATACACCGTCTATACCCTGCGCGAGCCGCATGGGGTTACGGGCCATATCGTCCCTTGGAACTATCCAATGCAGATCATCGGCCGATCTGTTGGCGCGGCGTTGGCCATGGGCAACGCCTGCGTTTTGAAACCCGCGGAGGAGGCATGCCTGACAGCACTCGCCTTTGCCGAAATTGCGCGCGACGCTGGTTTGCCTGATGGTGCACTAAACGTTGTTTCGGGGCTTGGTGCAGAGGCAGGCGCAGCGCTCTCAACGCACAAAGATGTCCATCATATTTCCTTCACGGGCTCCGTCGGTGTTGGAAAGCTTATCCAGAAAGCGGCCGCAGAAAACATCGTGCCTGTCACGCTCGAACTTGGCGGGAAATCACCGCAGGTCGTTTTTGCAGACGCAGATTTGGACGCGGCCCTGCCATTCCTTGTCAATGCAGGTATCCAGAACGCCGGGCAAACGTGCTCGGCATCTTCACGGATACTGGTTCAAGACAGCCTGTTGGACGAAGTCACAACCAGAATGACCGAGGCCTATGGAGCCCTAATTGCAGCGCCAGCCTTAGAAGACAAACATGTCGGGCCTTTGGTGTCCCATCGCCAAAAGGCTATCGTTAATAGATTCTTAGAGAGGGGTGCCGATCTCACTATCGCGGCACAGGGCGTGATTTCAGACAGCGCGCCTGATACAGGGGCTTATGTGGCGCCTACACTTTTCGCAGATGTCGCGCCCGACCATAGCCTCGCGCAGGATGAAATCTTCGGTCCGGTTCAGGTTATCATTCCATTCAAGGACGAAAACGAGGCCATCGCAATCGCAAACGGAACCGACTACGGGCTTGTCGCCTCTTGCTGGAGCCGTGATGGCGCGCGTCTGATGCGTATGGCGAAAAAGCTGCGCGCGGGGCAGGTCTTTGTAAACAACTACGGCGCAGGCGGTGGCGTTGAACTCCCTTTCGGTGGATCTGGCCATTCAGGGCATGGGCGAGAAAAAGGGTTCGAGGCGCTCTTTGGTTTCTCGACGGTCAAAACAGTTGCTACTTATCACGGTTAGGACAGAACATGAGATTACAAGACAAAGTAGCCGTTGTAACCGGAGGCGCATCAGGGTTCGGAGCCGGGATTGTCCGCAAGTTTGCAGAAGAAGGCGCACGCGTTGTTGTCGCGGATTTGAACGTTAATGGCGCACATGAGATCGCGGCAGAGGTCAAAGGCCTTGGGATACAGGTCGACGTCGCAGATGGCGCTTCGGTGGCTGCGATGGTGGACGCGACGCTTGGTGCCTATGGCCGTTTGGACATCTTGGTAAACAACGCAGGAATCACGCATTACCCGGCACTATTGGAAGAAGTTACCGAGCAGGACTTTGACAAAGTTTTTGCCGTGAATTGCAAATCAGTTTTCCTAACAGCACAGAGCATTGTTCCCGTGATGAAAAAGCAGGGCCAGGGCGCGATTTTGAACGTGGCCTCTACGGCTGGGGTCAGCCCGCGCCCGCGCCTGAATTGGTACAACGCATCTAAAGGCTGGATGAACACGGCAACCAAGGCGATGGCCGTCGAACTGGCACCGCAAGGTATCCGAGTCAACGCGATCAATCCCGTCGCTGGGGAAACGCCTCTGCTCAAGGTCTTTATGGGTGAAGACACACCGGAAATCCGTGCAAAGTTCCTGTCCACAATTCCAATTGGCCGGTTTTCCACGCCAAGCGATATGGGGAATGCCGCCTGCTTCTTGTGCTCGGACGAGGCCAGCATGGTCACGGGCGTCTGCATGGAGGTGGACGGTGGCCGGTGTATTTAATGCGTGCAGCACAAGACCAAAAAACGCAAACAAGGGTACAATATGACACAGAATGATAAGTCTTATGATCCTCGTCCGCTTTGGCAATGGAGCGCGACAGAGATTGCGACCGCGACACACAGAGGTGCGTTGAGCGCGTCTGAAGTTGTGGAAGCTGCCTTGGATCGCCTGGATGCCGTGAACCCCGATTTGAATGCCGTTGTTGAGGTCTGCGTAGACGCCGCCCGTGCCGAAGCGAAAGCGTTGGATGCCAGCGACGCACCCAAGGGGCCGTTGCACGGTGTGCCGGTCACGATCAAGATCAATGTCGACCAGAAAGGCCATGCGACAAGCAATGGCGTCGCTGCCTTCAAAGATGTAATCGCGCCAGATGATGCTCCCGTTGTGGCCAACCTAAGAGCCGCCGGTGCAGTCATCATAGGGCGCACCAACACACCAGAATTTTCATTCCGAGCAGACACCGACAATCCGCTATTCGGGCGCACGCACAACCCGTGGGGCCGCCATGTTTCGGCAGGCGGATCATCAGGGGGCGCTGGCGCCTCTGTGATGGCTGGCATCGGAGCATTGGCGCATGGAAACGACATTGGTGGCTCTCTTCGGTTTCCGGCATCTGCAAACGGGGCTGTGACGGTCAAACCAGGGCTTGGTCGTGTGCCCGCTTGGAACCCAAGCCAAACCCGCGAAAGGGGCCTATTGGCGCAATCCATGTCGGTGCAGGGGGTCATCGCACGAACCGCTGATGACCTGCACCTGTCGATGCCAACGCTGATTGCAGCAGATATCCGTGATCCCCTTCATGTCCCATTCCCATGGACTGGGACTGCGCCAAAGACGCCTATCAAAGTTGCTGTCAGCAAAGATGACTTTGGCTTTGGCCTGCATCAAGACGTCTCACTCGCCATCGACCGTGCGGCGTCCGCACTTACCAATGCTGGATACGTGGTCGAAGAAGTAGAACCGCCCTTGGTACGTGAAACTGGTGAAATTGGGTATAGGTCATTGTTGGGTGAAGTGAAAACCTTGCTTGGACCGGATATCCAAGAACATGGATCAGACATTCTGCAAGCAATATTCGATGACTACCATAAAGTCTTTCCGCCTTTTGAAGGTACAGAGCTTATTTCGATGTTGGGGCAACGGTCCCGATACGCACGGGTATGGGCAGAATTTATGGAAACCTATCCATTGGTTTTGTCGCCGTTCCTACTGCAACCTTTCTTCGCACCCGCCAGAGATACTGAAGGTGTTGAAGGCGTGACCGAGGTGTTGGGGCAGGCCCATTGGTCGTTTATTATGAGCTACCTTGGTCTACCCGCTGGTAACATTCCAACCCATGTTGCTCAATTGCCGTATGGCTCTGTGCCCATAGGTGTTCAAATCGTTGGTCAAAGATGGCGAGAGGATTTGATCGTGGACGCGATGCAAGCGATTGAGCGAGAAATTCCGCCAATGTGTACGACACTCTGGACTCAAGTCATGAGTGAGTGTTGCACGTGATTATAGATGCGCCTTTCTGACATTTGTTGAAACAAGCGCCTCGTGCCAATCCGCGTCCAATGTATGTCGGGATTGTTTTAGAGCTGGAAACCGACACCCCGAAAAGTCGTATCGGTGGCACTGTCAGATTAAACTTGGTTGAAGTGGTCAGGGTGGGTTTGTAGCGTACTTGGATAACAAAACATTCCCCATTTAGCTACTTTAAAACCAGCCCTGAAGTCATCCGACTTGCAGTCATGCTTTATGTGCGTTTTTCGCTTTCGCTCCGTAATGTGGAGAACCTTCTTCATGAACGGGGCGTTGACGTAAGTCATGAAACGATCCAGTTTTGGTGTAACCGCTTTGGGCCAATGTTTGCATCAGAGATTGCTAGGAAAAGATGTAACCAGGCACGCTGTCATTCTAATTGGCAGTGGCACTTTGATGAGGTTTTTGTGAAGATCAACGGTGAACGGCACTACCTTTGGCGTGCTGTAGATCACGAAGCTGAAGTTCTAGAAAGTTATGTAAGTAAGCGCCGAGATCGTAAAGCTACATTGAAATTCATAAGAAAATCAATGAAGCGCAATGGTAAACCTAAAATTATAGTAACGGACAAAATGCGTTCCTAGCGCGCAGCGATGACAATCATAGGAAATGCTGGCCGGCAAGAAACAAGTCGCTGGTTAAACATGAGAGCTGAGAATTCTCATTTACCGTTCAGGCGACGAGAGAGGGCGATGCTAAGATTTCGACGAACGGCAACGTTGCAGAAATTCGTCTCCATCCACGCTTCAAGCCAATCCGTACCGCTGCTCTCGCTGAGTGGTGTCAATTATTGAGCGCATAGATTTAGGCTGCGCCAGCAATCCGATGCTTGCAATCATTAGTCTAACAGCACCGAACTGTGGATTTAAGACGTTGTTCCGCGCACCCAACCCACTCAAAATCCGGCGGCAAGCCCGTCTTTGCGTGGATCAGATCCTGATGCATACCCGCCCTCAGGCAAGCGGCAAATCAATTGCGCACCGCCAAAGCCAAAAGCATTGTCTGGCGCTTCAAGTTCGATCTTGTGGCCGATCACTGCCAAGGCCTTCAAGGTCGCATCAGGCATCGTATCCTCACAGGCCAGCACCAACCCCTCAACAAAGCGCCAACGTGGCGCATCCGCTGCCATCTGTGGATCTTGTCCCCAAATTTGGGTCCGCAGTACCATTTGAACATGGCCTTGTGCCTGCATTGGCCCGCCCATCACGCCAAAGCTCATCAATGGTCCACCTGGGCCCATCAAAAATCCGGGAATAATTGTATGAAACGGGCGTTTGTTCGGCCCGACCAGATTTGGACTATCGGGCTCGAGCGAAAACCCAGCACCGCGATTTTGCATTGAAATACCTGTTCCGGGAATAGCTACGCCAGACCCGAACCCTGCATAGTTTGATTGAATGAACGACACCATCATTCCAGACTCATCCGCAACTGTTAGATAGACAGTGCCACCGTTTTTAGGCGCACCAGCGTTGAAATCTTGCGCGCGGGTCTCGTCAATCAGGCTCGCGCGGCTGGCCAAATAGGTTTCATCCAGCAAAGCCTCAGATGTCACATCTGTCATATGCTCGCTATCTGCGACATAGGTCTCTGCGTCCACAAGGGCCAGCTTCATCGCTTCAACTTGCAAATGGATTGCCAGATGATTATCCGCGTCCAGCTCGCGAATGCGGGTATGCGAGAGAATTCCCAAAGCAATCAGCGCTGTGATTCCTTGGCCATTTGGCGGAATTTCGTGTAATTCCAGTTCATCGAATTTTTTTGAGATCGTACCGCACCAGTCAGCCTTATGTGCAGCCATGTCCTCACGACTTAAGGCCGCGCCGTGCTCCGCTGCAAAATCACAAATCGTGTCGGCTAGCTCACCCCTATAGAATGCCTCGCCTTTAGTCTGTGCTATCAGTTGAAACGTCTTTGCTAGCGGCACATTCACGAACCGTTCGCCTGCTTTGGGTGCCTCGCCATTTGGCAAAAACGTTTCTGCAAATCCTGGATGATGGCCAAGGTCTGTCGCCGCGCGCCGCCATAATTCTGCAATAACAGGCGTGACAATAAATCCGTTTTGCGCATAGCCAATTGCTGGGCCAAATAAATCGGCAAACGGCAACTTTCCAAACCGGCCTGATAAGGCCACCCATGCGGATACCGCACCTGGTACGGTTACGCTTTCCCAGCCGCGAAAGGGCATCTGATCATATGCGGCAAACCGCTCAGGGTTCCAGCCTGCGGGAGAGCGACCAGAGGCATTTAGGCCGTGCAATCGCTCGCCGTCCCAGAGGATCGCAAAGGCGTCAGATCCCATGCCATTGCCTGTTGGCTCCACCAGTGTCAGGGTAATCGCCGTGGCAATCGCGGCGTCGATCGCGTTACCACCTTTTGCGAGCATCGAAAGCCCTGCTTGTGCTGCCAAAGGGTGCGAGGTTGTCACTACGTTGTCAGCCAGAACAGCAGAGCGACGCGAAGGGTAGAGATTGTGGGCGCGGAGTTTCATGGGTGCGTCGTCTTTCATGTCTAGGTCAAAGTAAGGCGGAATTTGAGATGGGTTAAGCCGTATCAAGTAAATTTTTTGCCATCATCATATGCACACCTTTTTCGCGGTTAACAGTCTGTGTGATGCGCAAATCACCCGCAAGGCTACACAGCATATAGGCGTCTTCGCGGCTGATCTGGGCACGCTGGGAAACTAGCGTGATCATGTCGCGCAATGCCATATCGACACAGCGATCAAGGTCGGCATCCATGCCCATCGTGATGTAATGGGTCGGCGTTTCGGCTTGGGGATAGATCAGCTTGCGATCTTTGAGAACGCTCAACCGGAATCGACCCTGTAGCGCGGTTTCAATCGCTGTGACGCAAACCTCGCCATCACCTTGCGCGCCGTGCCCGTCGCCACACGAGAACAACGCGCCTTCCATTTGAACTGGCAGGTACAGCGTTGTGCCTGCCACCAATTCCTTGTTGTCGATATTACCGCCATGCACCCGTGGCTCTATCGTTGAAATTCGTCCCCACGTGGGTGGCGGCGCGACACCCATCACGCCAAAAAACGGGGCCAGTTTCAGCTCAAGCCCCCATGGCAATGTCGCAATACCGCGCTCTGCATCTAGCGGAATGATCGTGTGGTGCACGTTTGGGAAATCTTGTGGCAATGTCCCTTTTAGGGGACCAAGATAATTAAACCCCCAATCTTGTCGCAAAGACACATCCAAGATATCGATCTGCAAAACATCGCCCGGCATCGCGCCTTGCACCGCAACTGGTCCAGTTAAGATATGCCCTGGCATGGTAGGCAGCCCGGCGGCGTGAAGGTCCAGCAATTCTTGTGGCACATGGAACCCAGCGCCCGGTAGGTTTTGGGGTCCACCAGAGACGGTATTGATCACCACTTCATCACCACTCGAAATGGTCATGGCAGGTGGTAGTGTTGCATCGAAGTAACCCCAGTGACAGGTTTTGAGCGATGTGCCTAGCATGTTCTGTGTCATAGTATCCCTCCGTTAGGATATTGATCAGTTAGCGCGCTGGCCCGACAAAATACCCTCGATCAAGATTTGCACACGAAGCGCCTCTTGGATCGTGGCGAGGCGGTTCGGTTTGCCATTCATCAAAAGAACCATATCATCCAATTGCGCCTTCAACCCTGCCGCGCGCGTATCCGTCGGGTCTGACGACGAGGGTTCAAATCGACCGCCCGATGACACGGTGTCGATGGCAAATTCTGAAATCCTTCGGCTCGTTTTGGTGCCCTTTACCGTGACCTCTTGGCGATCAGGCTGCGCGCCGCCAACACTGCCCATGATCGTCACGGGAAGGCCCGCACCATTTACCAATCTCGCGGCAACATGGGTTTCGCACAAATCCCCTTGTGCAGGATATTCTGGCTCTGCCCAGACCAATTCAAGTGGCCCTAAGATACGTTCGCTCAAAAATAGGAAGTGCGAGATCACTTCGCGAGTCATGCCGCCCTCATCTCGAAACCGCAGCCAGTCTGCCGTCTGTTGCCATGCGCGCGGCCAATGCGGATAGGTCACGATAATGTCGATGCCCATCAAATCGCCCAATGCACCGACTTTGGACCCTGCTAAAACATCCGTGAGCGCGCGCCCAGCCGCTTGGGTAAAGTTCACTGCGCTCGGCACGCCAGCAGCCGTCAATTCACGCACCAATACAAGGCTTTCAGCTACATCTACGCCTAACGGTTTCTCTAGAAAAACAGCTTTGCCCTGCGCTGATGCCGTAAGAGCATAAGCCTTGCGCGGCGCAGGAGGACAGGCAAGATATACCAAATCAACGTTGCTGAACGTCGCCTCGGCATTGGAGGCTATCAGAGCATCAGGTGCCAGTTTTTGCGCGCTTTGACAGGCGGCGGAATCTGGATCCCAGATCGTGTTGACCACAAATTCAGGATGAAGCAACATGTGTTCAAGCATGCGTTGACCCATGATACCCAAGCCAATAATTGCCGTTTTGATAGCCATCACTCTTTCCCTTGGAATGCCACCAGTGAGATGGCGAGTTTGTACAAGCCCTTACAGGCTATATTTTCAATCATAGTAAAGACAAGGAATATTCCAGCTGCACAACTGCAACGAATTTGACGCAATGGCGAACGAGGTACTGTCAGAAAAAAACCATTTGAGACGGACAGGGCCGTTTTGTAACCCCGTCCAATGACAAAAAACCTGCATCTCGCTACATGAGACCTGGCTCGGGGTCACTGGACCATCCTGCCTAAGCCCAATCAGCGTTGGTTAGTTTTGCTCGGGCCACGGTCTGTGGATCAAGCCACGCATGCCTAGTAAAGCCATCCAACATGGGGTATCGTAAAACCCTATAAACCGATGATAGTTGAGCACAATGAAAGCTAATCCTACACCATGGCTCTCCGGCCCAGACTGGCAAGGTCAGAGGTGCGAGGCCTGAACACGCAGGGGTACGCTATGCCAACGCCCCGCTAGACTCCCTGTGGGCCGTTGTAAGCTCCATAGAGAGGCTTCCACTGGCCCGAGAACCAAGGACGGGCTTGCGCGACTCACAGAGTCTAAAATCAAGCATGGCAAGTTCACCGCAGAGAGGCGCGCAGAAGCACGGCGCTCTGCGGATGCGGAGGCTTCAAAGCCATTGATCATTAAATAGGGAAAAGGTTTAGGGGGCTAAGACGCTTGATGGGCTGTCGTGTCGCCGCTTCCTACGGCGATAAGCTGTGCCTAATTGCATGAAAATACTCACATTCAATTGTATTCAATTGTATTCGTTTTCTTTTTTAGCATTGGGATCTATGTTAATGCTTAAAGGAGACGTACAAATGAAAGTAATTTTGTTTAACACAAGCGATGGTAGCGCATTCGAAATGCAATTCACAAATGCAAGACAAATGAAAAACTATTTGGATAAAAACGCTGAGATTGAGTTTTTGAGCGAACACAACAGCTATTTGCCAACACGTCATCAACGGATGCAGTAGTCGATTTTTTGGACGTTAGAGCAGCCTTGCATGTCAAGTCGTAGCTAAACTAACCACGCCCACAACCCTATCCATCGCAACATCACGGTTGCTTGTCTAAACTGTTTTGACCGTGTCTTAACCTGCAGCACTGCAATTGTGGTAACTGGCTTTCTGACGCATCTTACAAGCTATGGCGGTTGAGATTAAACCACTCCCTAACTTGATATAGATTTTCACTATGAGCTGCTGCATATTAATCATATCAACAAAAAACTTGGAGAAACGTAATGTCGAAATCCTTAGCTAGTAAGTCATTCACCATTCCCGATGTTTTGAAAGAGCCTGACAAAACTCATTCAGCTTCGGTGGATTTGGGTGTCGCGACGGCCACGAAATTGGTGCTGCAACCAGGCTGGAAGTGGTCAGAATGCGTCAAACCTTTGGTGGGTGGTCATAGCTGTCAGGCAGCTCATGTTGGCGTCGTAATTCAAGGCTCAATGACTGTTTCGCACGATGACGGGTCTGAAATAACAGTACATGCGGGTGACGCATACACCTTCGCTCCGGGTCACGATGGCTGGGTGAATGGCGATATTGAGTTTATCGGCTATGAAGTCACTGTATCCGCAAAGAACTTTGGGGCTTGGAGTACTGCTAACTCCTGAGACATGTCACCAAACGACATGATACATCTTTAGATTGCAGACGATAAATTCTGAGGGCCGATGTTTGATCTGATGCGTGGTGTTAATTTCACCCCGCAGTGACGGCATCTGGCTCTTGGACGTAACGTCTTGGTCTAAAAACACTTTGCCAGTCGACTGACAACTGGAAAATTTGCGCCATTGAAGACCCAATCAAACGATGTCCATGAGATGAATGCACAGTAGATGACCAATGGGCCCAAAATACCTGAGGTGAAACCGAAAATCACTAAAGAGCCACCAAGGCTGATAACGCACACTAAGCGGGCCAGGTAAATCGGATATGAAACTTTTACTAACGAGTGAATTGATGAGATTTGAGTCATAGCAAGACCCGTGATCGACAACAAAGCTGCGCTTTCAGATAGGATACTTACAACCCGCATTTTGTTGCTACTGGCCACGGCATGCAAAAAATCATCTGCGTAAAGTCGATCGATTATAAATAAATCTCACAAAAGTTCATGGGGTTCTATTTAAGGGTCCACTTGAGGGTCATATAGAGTCGCTCATACATGCGCGATAGCGTAGCTTTACTCAAGTATTAGCCGCAAGGTTCAGCCCGTGATGCGTGGTTCAACCGTTTCGTGCTTCTTGGTCCCACTTTAGCAATGCCTCTTCCCAACTGGGAATGATGTTACTTTCGTAACTTAGCAATCTGCCAACAGCTATCGATGAAAAAGATCTTATTGCTTTCACATGTTTTGGCGATCTGACGTATTCCAGCATGTGTGCCCTTGATTTCCAAACAGTAAGCGTATGGTGACAGCCGTTCCGGCTCTTGTTCTCACAGAGCAATATACCATCTGCCCTTTGGGCTGCCCTAAGTGCAGGGATTGTTAGGAACCAAAACTTCATAGAGGCGTATAGGCTGTGAGTTTTAAGGCCGGTAACTGATACGTACATCATCACCCTCTTTTATACCCAACGGCCAAATTATGATCGGTTTCACAGGTATCCCCGGAGCAGCACTCAAAGATATTAGACTTACAGATCACGCATTGTTCATGGCCATGCACAACAACAGTATTCAGTGGTGCCTGACATCTGGGGCATCGCTGCTGGTGCGCGTTGGATGGGTTTAAAACGTTGTCCAATTAATAAAACTCCAGGCGCTTCACCGATACATCAGCAGAATAGTCTTTACCGTAAGCGACAATACCGATAGTTTTAATCTTGCTTTGTCCGAGTGTCGCTCTCAAAAGCGACGACGACTTTTCAAAATCCTCAAACGGCAAACTTATCTCACTCCATGCGCCGCTTGCTTGAAAACTGTGCTGATAATAGTGCCAAGGCAGGCGAGTGTCGGTACTCCGGATGTGCAAAAAATACTGATCGCCGTTACCTTTAACCGTTAGTCTTATCCCTGTCTTGCCCTTCGCCGCCTCCCACAGCACCGGTGAGCGAACTTGAATGAAACCACCGTTATTAGCTGTAGAAACTTCACCGCTTAGCCGTATGACCTGGTCTATTCCTTGATCTTCAAACTGTGCAGTCCCTTCGGAAATTCCACCCATCACCCTATCTGTTAAATAAACCCATTGACCTGTTTTGATGAGATTATTCGCCATTGCACCACCATTTAAGAGGGTCAGAAAGAGAATAGACAAAGATGCTGCAATCGTCTTCATAGTTTTCTCCACTTTCTCATGTTGCTGACATATTGTGAGTTGCTGATGGATCAAGACCTACTTGGTGAGCTGTTCGGTAAAGTAATCTTAAGCGGCGCTCTGTTTTCACTGATATCTATATACCGACATGAACCAATTCAAAAGTAAAACTAGATTTGGTTTCAAAACACACCCAGTTTTAGTGGAGACGATAAAACAAAAGGAAAACTAGAATGTTTGCTACTTTTACTGATTGGGAATTTGCGGATATGGATGCGATGGTGTCGACCGGCACCGCAATGTGGCCAAAGGTGCAGGCTGCGGGCGCACTTAGCTTTAAAGCCACTGCAACCGGCGCGAACACTGCGAGAACCATGATTGTGTGGCCAGATGCGGCGATCGCACAGGCTGCTATTGATGGTTTACGAGCAGCCGCGATGGACATGACCGATACAAAAGCCACTGCAACTACTGCAGGCGAGTTGATGTTGGATTTTAGTTAAAATCCAGAGTGCCGATATTTGACTTAGGTAAACGCTGCTTACACAGCGCCTACAAAATTTGGGTTGACCGGTACGGCCTGAATTTTTTCTGCTTGTGCAGCATCCAGCTTGGCGAATACCTCTGCTTTGATTTTCTCGACAAAAGTCTCGCGGGTGAAGCCAATATCTTCTAACTGGCGATCACTCATGTATTGCAGTGCTTGCATTGCTGCAGAGGCCTGACGGGCCGCTATCATTGTTCGGAATAGATGTTTAAGCATTTTTGATCCTTTTCGTTTACTGAATACATTTTAGCGCTTGTTACTGTAAATTTCATCATACAGAGCTGCATTCTCGCTATGCGATCGATGCATGTCTGGCACTGCTGTTCGCGCCATGCATCGCAAAAAAAAGGCGGTGTCAAAGGACACCGCCAGTAATCACTACAATTTCGGGAGGAAATTTAAGATGCTCCTTTTTAGCGCAATATGCTGCAGCGCAACAAGAAACAAGATTGCATTTCCGATATGCTTCAGGCGCATGTCTTCGCGCTTAAATCTTATGCAAGCAGGAAATTATTCGTCTAATAATGCGACTAAGCGATGTCAGCTCAGTCAGGGGTGTTTTGCGGCGTGAATTGCTCATTGCGCTTATGCAGACTGAAGCTTGATCTGGAATTACCAACAAGAGCAGCTTAAACTTCATGGCTTGTCACCTGGCCAGGACACAAGATCAAAGGTGACCCAGATTGGCAGCCCTCACCATGATCCTGCCGCAAGCCACAGAGGTTTTATGCCAAATCAGCAAGGCCGTTAGGCGCGGGGCGTTGAATGTCAAAGACCTTTGCATAATCTAGCCACCAAGCCACACCACTTTGCTCGCGTGTCTTTGTTGACATGGCGTGCTGCAGAGATCTTTTCCATGGCCCGCTCAGTCGCAGACTGCGCACAACTGGAGAAATTTCAGCCTTCAAGGGCTGGGCATATGCCTCATTCAAATGCCCAGGTCTGGCCCGCAGGCCTATATCTTAGGCATTCCTTTTGGCCGCATCAGGCGCTTTTGTGCGGCGATCCGAAATGGGGCATTGGGGCCACCATATCCGTCATAACCCCCTGTGCGTTGTACGATTTCAAAAAACATACCGTCGGCAAAGGGGCGCGAGTAGAGTTGGAAGAATGTCCCCCGCGCATCTTCATCATAAAGAATATTTTGCCTCCGCAGGCGCTCCAACATCGCGTGGTTAATGTCGAAACGTGCGGCCAGGTCGGCGTAATAATTGTTCGCAATAGGCAAGAGGGCAAAGCCAGAGGCCTCCAACCTTTGGGCTGATGCAAAGATATCATCTGTCGCAAAGGCAATGTGCTGAACCGAGGCATTGGAACTTTCCGCTAAGAAACTACCGGCCATCGTTTTATGCGTTTCAGTCCCATTGAGGGTGATGCGTAGGTTACCATCTGATGATTCGAGCGCCTGTGATCGCACCAGCCCTTCGGGATCAACCACGTCAACCATCGCCGATTTTTTGATATCAAATAGTGTGGTGAAAAAAAGAGACCAGCTGAGCATATCCTCATAGTTCATCGTATGCCCAATATGATCAACACCCGTCAGACCTGCTCCGGGTGCGGGCTTGGCTTGAGCGGTGAATTCGACGTCCCACACATCCGAAAGTCCGTTCTTATCGTCAATATAATGCAAAATCCCGCTACTTTGGCTGTGGATTGCTGGAATTTTTAGTTGTTTGGCATCAATCGCCTGCTGAAACAGGTCCGCACCCAAGAATTTTGCGCGCGCTGCGGCCGCCTGCGCATCTTCCACCGCAATGCCGATATCGCAGACATTGGTTCCATGGAGGGTAAATGCGCTGCTGGCGTAGCCTTTGGTTTCGCGGTTCACCAAGATGCGGATATCACCTTGCGCCCATAGGGCGAGGTCCAAAGTCACATGATCAGCAGAATGTGTGAACCCGAGGCTTGCAAGTAGCGCATCAAGGGACTCCGCTTCATCCGCATTGCTGGCAAACTCAATGAAGGATAGCCCCTTTGCCTGTATTCGAGCTGGCGCATCCGGTACATTTAAAGCCAGCGCTGGCTCCGCGCGATTGACGTCATCCATCAGCGCCAAAAGAGAGCGATAGCCGTCTTTTGCGATGGTTTTTGGTTGGCCGGCCCTGAATTGATCGTTAAATATCTCCAGCGAAATTGGACCCGAATATCCAGTCGCCATCACCGCGCGTGTGAACCCGATCATTTCAAGGTCACCTTCGCCGGGCATATTGCGAAAGTGACGCGATCTATAAAGCATGTCCATTTCAATGGCTGGTGCATCAGCAAAATGTACAAAGAAAATTTTATTGCCGGGAATGCGGCGGATTGTATCGGGATCTATCTTGCGCACCAAAGTGTGAAAGCTGTCCAGAATAAGCCCGATATTGTCATGGTCAGCGCGCCGAACGACCTCCCAAGCGTCCCGGTGATCGTTGACATAACGGCCCCAGGCCAGTGCCTCATACCCAACGCGAAGCCCCCGCTTTTTCGCGCGGTCTCCGAGCTCGTGAAAATCTGCCGCGGCGCGATCTATGCCGCCAATCGCTTCTGGGTGACAGGAGGAGCAAATCAACATGAGATCCGTTCCCAATTCTTGGATCAGGTCGAACTTGTGCTCGGCTCGATCGAAGGCCTTTGCGCGCAGATGACCTGGCAGCCCCTCAAAATCACGAAAGGGTTGAAAAATGGTGATTTCAAGTCCCATTGCTCGGATCATCTCCCCCACTTCGCGCGGGTTGGCGTCATGGGCGATCAAGTCTTGCTCAAAAATTTCCAGCCCGTGGAAACCGGCGGCTGCGATTGCTTCGAGCTTTTCTTCGAAGTTGCCAGAGATAGAAACGGTCGCAATAGAGGTTTTCATGTCCAATCCCCACGGATGCTGATGTTCTGGCTAAGTTGCAATCTACCAGTCCTGTGACGATGTTCTTGGCTTTGAAGCCCAGATGTACAATGTTTAAACTGCGTGAAAGGGTATGGGGGCATGCCGACCGTGTCAAATACCGCTGATGGTAGCCTCAATAACCGTCTAGTTTGATATCCAATCTCGGTGCATAGATCGTGCCGTTTGCGGCTCAGGGATTACGGCGTTGCAGGTCGAAGAGAAAATTTGGCACTGCGGCCTGTGCCTTTGTCGCTGATGAAGATCAGTGATGATCCATCGGTCGCAACCTGCTGACAATTATACTCCAGCTCGCGCCCTCCCCACGTCATGCTGCGGCAGAAAAACCCATCCGTCCATTCCCAGGTTCCGGTGACGTCACGACCGAAGCCTTTGCCTGCAATTTCGCCGGTATCGGAAACTTTCAGCTGGATGCGCAACAGTGGAATCTCAAGGATATGACCGGCCACGGCATTCACAAACTCTGGCCTTTGGGTCAGGGTTTCTAACGCCATGGCGCTGGTGGCCAGAAGGCTCAAGCAAATGGTGGTGAGCATTTCTTTCATATGTGCAAAACTCTCAAATGATTAAAAATCATTACGCACAGGCCTCTTCATTAGATCACTCTCATGCTGAAGGGGCTCGGGCGCATCCCAGATGTGGTGCGACGATATTGCAAGTTTGGCATGCCTTGATGCAATTTTTGCATTGGATAATGCGGCCGATAGGCTCTACGTCTCGTGGCAATCAAACAGAGGAGTTTTTCATGCATCTTGCCCGTTTCCGAAGAGTATTTCTTGCGCATCTCGCGACGCCTTTGGAACCAATGGAGCGTTTATCAAAAGAATTGGGTGTTGAAATTTGGATCAAACGGGATGATTGCAACTGCCTGGAGTAGCCACCGGGCCAAATATTGTGTCTTGGCGGCTGAGTGATGCAGAGGTCATAATGCGCCAATAATGCGCCAAGTGCGCAATCTGCGCGGGCCGAGACCGACAGCATGGCACAGGTCATCGATTGAGCAGTCGGACCTGTGTTCCTCCATGAACTTAAATGTCAGGGTTTTGGACCCACGCAGATCTGGATGGGTTTATCCTCCTACCACATTGAAGGCGGGGCCGTAGGGATATTGCGTGATATTTTCATTGCCATCTTCGGTAATGATCAAAATATCGTGTTCACGATATCCGCCCGCTCCAGCTTGCCCATCTGGAATTGTGATCATGGGTTCCATGGAAATGACCATGCCCGGTTCGAGGATCGTATCTATGTCCTCGCGCAGCTCGAGCCCAGCCTCTCGACCGTAGTAATGGCTTAGCACGCCAAAGGAATGCCCATAACCGAATGAACGATATTGCAGCAAATCGTGGTCTTCGAAGAAGGCATTCACACCGGCTGTGACCTCCGCACAGCTGGCCCCAGGCTTCAGCAAGCTGATGCCAAGTTCGTGAGCGGCGACATTGGCGTCCCAATAGGATTGAGATGCCGGATCAACGGTCTCCACAAACATTGTACGCTCTAGGGCTGTGTAATATCCTGAAATCATGGGAAAGGTATTGAGGCTCAGAATATCACCAGGCTGCAAGATACGGCTTGTTACAGGGTTATGCGCCCCGTCGGTGTTGAGGCCAGATTGGAACCAGACCCAAGTGTCTCGATATTCAGCATCTGGAAATTTCTGCGCGATATGCGCCTCCATCGCGTCCCGGCCTGCCATGGCCACGTCAATTTCGCGCGCACCGGCACGGACAGCATCTTTGATCGCGTAACCGCCGATATCTGCGGTGGCAGCACCGGCGCGTATCAGCGCGATTTCGGCTGGAGATTTCATCATGCGCTGTTGCATCGTCGCCTGCGCCAGGTCGACTTGAGCCGTTGGGGCCAAAAAGCTGGTGAGCGCAGCGGCCTGGGTGAGGGACAGGTGATCACCCTCATAGCCGATCACACCACCTTGACCCGTGACGGAAGCAATTGCGCGCCAGTAGTTATCGCGCTGCCAATCCGTATAGGTAATGTTGTCGCCAAAGCTGCGGCGCCAGGGCTGGCCGGCGTCTATGCCGGCGGAAATGGTGACGCAGTCGGTTGCAGTGACAACCAACCCATAGGGACGGCCAAAGGCGCAGTATAGAAAGCCAGAGTAGTAGGCGATATTGTGCATAGATGTAAAAACAGCCGCGTTGACACCTTTGTCGCGCAGGATACTGCGCAGGCTGGCGAGGCGGGCTTCATATTCCGCATCGCAAAAAGGCAGACCCGCTTTGGATCCATTGTGAAATCGGTGAAAATTTGGGCGCTTGATTTGGGTCATGTCGACACCTCATTGAAAAACAAATCCCGGCGTTCAGGATCCATTTTGCGCAAGTGGAATATGCCACCTGCCAGCGACGCCATCGCTGAATGCCTGACGACCTTGATTGCGTTTCTCGTGTTTTTCCATCACATTTGCGACCCATTGTTACGGGAATTGCGACCTCGTGATGAGAAACTTGGGGGAGGCCAAGGGGCAGGAAAATCGGCAGATGTAATGGATCAAGACAAGACCCTGGGCAACGCCGGAGGTAGTAAATTTGCGTTGAAGTGATCGCTAATGCGGTCCGAATGGTCAGGTAAGAGAAATTTAAAATCTACTGCATTTATAGTTAACGAAATTGTTATCTTAAAATTAGTGTTTTCAATATATCAGCCGCAAGATCATACAATGATTGCCAGATTAGCGCCGAATTGCTACTTAGGTTAGGTTTTGACGTGAGGCTTAGGTAATGAGTGATGCAATGAAGCAGCTGTCGCGCTTGGCCAAGTTGATTTTTGAGATGGAAATCGATTTGGGATTGAGCGATCTATCGCAACCTGAAAAATTAGTGCTCATGGCGGCTCATGAGCAATCTGATGCAGATGGGCAATTCCAAACACATCAACTGTTGTCTCATCCCTTGAGCGCTAAGATTTCTCGACCCACCTTTTTTCGGGCATTGAAGCAGCTTGAGCAAAAGGAATTATTGCTGAGAAATCTGGAGAAAAAGCGCGGGCTTTATAGTGTTGCGGAAACTTAAGCTCGATTGGCTCACTTTCGTTGTGGTGAATGTTGGATACATCTGTTAATTTACAATTACTTCTGGGCTTGTTATGCCCCTTCAAAAAATATTTGCACCGCATTTGCTGATTGTTTTTAGTGTGGTTTTCTTACCCCATGGCATCCGGGTCTTGGCGGTTTGTTTTTTGGGATGATCCGGCCTCATATATTTGCTACCGTCCAGCTACCTCATGTGGGCAACCAGCGTTTATGAAAGTTCTATCGACCTAACGATTATGAGCCCTGTGGCCTCTTTGAGCGTGGTCTATGTCGCGGTCAGAATGGTCAAAACATATAGCAGATCGCAGAACAAAGGCGCCGTCAGTTTTTCATGGAAAGAGTGTTTGGTGATAGCGGCGATTGCATCGGTGCTCAACGGAGTTGCGCATTCCATGCTTTACGGCAGTGCATCTAACTGGATTTTGATCATCGTATATTCTTCCGGTGACATGGCGGGACAGATAGTTTTACTGTTTCTTATGATTGCTCTTATGAGGCTCAATCGTAAGTTATCAAAACTCATTTAACAGATCTCTTGGCGTATCAAAAATAACAGGCGCAATCCCGATCTGATAGGTGAAGGGTGTGCGATCCTCACCTGTCAGTTTGATGCTGGCTTGACCGGATCAACTTGCCAAAAGGTCACGGTTTCCTCCTGCGGCGGTTGTATTGATGCAAATGGATTGCTCGCTTACCAGCCAGGTTTTGAATGTCTCATCCATTAGTAAGGGAGTAATTGCACCGCGACGCGCGCTCAATGCTTGGCGTATGCCCTGCGCCTGCGGCCCTGCATAGACCACCGCTTGCAAAGCAGGGATCCTGGTCACATCAGACAGCGCAACCTCTGCGGCAATGGCACAACAGCCCATGTCGCGGGCGCTTTGTGCTCGGGTTTCGGCGTCGGGGCCCATGCATAGAACCCGTGACTTGGCTCGCAAGTGGTAACGGTTCGATTCGCCTGTGGGACCCGGTAAATCTTCGGTGGTTTGGCGCTGCGGGGGGGGCTGGCGGTCAAAGGCTTGCTCGAGTTGTGACAAACTCATCTCAGGGGGTAACGGACCCTCGGCTGGCGCAAGGCGTTGCGCAGCGAAGCGCGGCACATAACGTGGCCCGCCGGCCTTTGGTCCGGTGCCGCTCAATCCGTGGCCACCGAAGGGCTGAGAACCCACGACAGCGCCAATTTGATTGCGGTTTATATAAAGATTGCCGACGTTGACACGGCTCACAACCTTTTGTACCCGATCATCAATGCGGCTGTGAAACCCGAAAGTTAATCCATAGCCGTTGGCGTTGATCTCATCGATAACCCGATCTAAATCGCAGGCGTCGTAACGGGCCAAATGCAGTACGGGTCCGAAGATCTCCTCTTGCAGATCAGACATTCCGCTTACAGATAAGATCGTCGGAGCAACGAAATAGCCTTTTTCTGGGGCTGTGGTTTGAAACACTATTTTGTGGCCTGCGATATGCGCAGCAATGCGTGCTTGAGCAGTCGCATCAATCACCGGCCCGACATCGCAGTCTGCCGCCTCCGGGGGGCCAACCACAAGCGTGCGCATCGCGCCGCATAACATGCGCTCAAACGCATCTGCGATATCACTTTGCACATAGAGAATCCGCAGTGCCGAACAGCGTTGACCGGCGGATTGAAAGGCGCTGATGATCACATCTTGCACCGCCTGCTCGAGGAGGGCTGTACTGTCGACAATCATTGCGTTCAACCCGCCGGTTTCAGCAATCAAGGGAGCATGTGGCGGTAGTTTTTCCGCCATAACCCGATTGATAGCCTGGGCGGTCGCGGTTGAGCCGGTGAAGCAAACACCACAGACATTGGGCGCGCCACAGAGCGCCGGACCCACTACAGCTCCTTCTCCGGGAAGCAGTTGCAGGCATGTTTTTGGCACGCCGGCTTGATGCAAAAGCGCGGTCGCCTGCACTGCAATCAAACTCGTGGCTTCGGCTGGTTTGGCCAAGACACCATTGCCCATGGCCAATGCGGCGGCGATTTGTCCGGTAAAGATGGCCAAAGGAAAATTCCAAGGGCTAATGCAGGTGAAAATGCCATCGGAGGTGGAGCCCAGTAGCTCTGCCTGATGCGCGTAATAGCGCAGGAAATCCACCGCCTCGCGCAGCTCACCAATGCAGTCACTTAATGTTTTACCGGCCTCATGGGTAAGCAGAGCAAAATAGTCCTCCGCATGGCGCTCATAGAGATCTGCGGCTTTGCGCAGCGTCGCGGCCCGCTGGGCTGGAGTAGCTTGCCAAGGGGTGGCAGCAGCGGCCATCTGCTGCGCCTGGTCTGCTGATAGAAATTTAATCTGTCCGATCTGCTCGCCCGTGGCTGGGCTGTGCACGGGATGAGGCTGGCCCAGATCGCCATAGCTCCAGGTCTGGCGTCTTGCGCGCTGGGCTTGAAGATGCGCCAAAACCTCGGGATTTGACAGATCAAATCCTTTGGAGTTGGGGCGCTCTGGCGCGAATATATCTGCTGGTTGGGAAATTTTTGGGCCGGTCTCATGCTCTTTTTCAAAAGGATCCGCTGCCACCACATAGGATGGGACATCCGCGTCAAAAATCTGATTCACAAAGGAGGAATTGGCACCATTTTCTAGGAGCCGACGCACCAAATAGGCCAAAAGATCCGAATGCTGACCAACTGGCGCGTAAATGCGGCAGGCAACCCCATGCTCTTGCAACACTTGCTCATGCAGAGCTTCTCCCATGCCATGCAGTCGCTGGAATTCAAAATTTTTCACCTTCTGCGAGGCTGTACTGTGCAATACGGCGGCGATGGTATGGGCGTTATGGGTGGCAAATTGCGGGTAAATGCGATCAGACATGGCCAGCAATTTCTGGGCGCAACAGATGTAGTGCATATCGGTATGCGGTTTCGTGGCTAGCACCGGAAACCCTGGGAGCCCCTCAACCTGCGCCAATTTGATCTCTGTGTCCCAATATGCGCCCTTGACCAAACGCACCATGATGCGGCGATCTAATTTGCGTGCCAATGAATAGAGCCAGTCAATGACATAGGCTGCGCGCTTACCATAGGCTTGAACTACAACCCCAAACCCATCCCACTGAGCAAGACCTGGCTCTGACAGGACGGCTTCGATAACATCTAAAGAGAGATCCAAACGGGCGGCTTCTTCGGCGTCGATGTTCAATCCGATTCCGGCAGATTTCGCCAAAAGCGCCAAGGATCGCGCGCGGGGCACCAATACATCCATCACTTCGCTGCGATGTTGCAGATCATAATTGGGATGCAGCGCGGAGAGTTTAATGGAGATGCCGGGATTGCCCGAAATTTCTTTGCCCGATGCAGCCTTGGCGATTTGGGCAATCGCATCGGCATAGGCCATATGGTAGGCGCGTGCATCCTCATCCGTGATTGCCGCTTCTCCCAACATGTCGTAGCTGTAAAGATAGCCTTTTGCCTCGAGATGTGCAGCGCGGTTCAGCGCCTTCTGAATGGTTTGGCCAAGAACAAATTGTTGCCCCATTTCACGCATGACCCGCACCACAGCTTGACGGATGACTGGCTCGCCGAGACGTTTGATTGCACCGCGCAACAAGCCGGCCATGCCGGTGTCAGGCGCGTCCAGCACTTGCCCAGTGACCAAAAGCGCCCAGGTTGAAGCATTGACTAAAGTGGAATGGCTCTCCCCCAGATGCTTGCCCCATTCAGACGGGGCAATTTTGTCTTCGATCAAAGCATCCATGGTGGCCGCATCGGGCACCCGCAATAAGGCCTCAGCCAGGCACATCAAGGCCACGCCCTCCTCAGAGGACAGGCCATATTCTGCCAAAAACAATTCCATCACAGAGGGCTTGGCCTCCGCACGCAGTTTTTGCACCATGGCACAGGCCTGCTGGGAAATTTCAGCGCGCGCCTCGGGGCTTGGCGCTAGCGCGGCTAGGTTTTCCAATACGTCTTTGTCGCAGGTATAGGCTTTGTCGCGCATCTGTGAGCGAATTTGATCCATCACGAGGCCACCTTGGCGCGGTTGACCATGCCAAATAGATCTCGCGGATCATCAGGGTCGGCCAGAAGATCAAGCTCGGCAAAATGCCCGGTGCGTTCCAACTGATCACGCAGATACCGCAGAGCCGAAAAATCCTCTATGGCGAAACCGACGCTGTCAAATAACGTGATTTGCCGCTCCGTGCTGCGGCCGGTTTTTTGCCCGGCAATGACCTGCCAAAGCTCTGTCACAGGGTGCTCAGCTGCCAGGCTTTGGATTTCGCCCTCGATACGGGTTTGCGGCGGGTATTCGACAAAAATATCCGAGCGGTGCAAAATATCCCGGTGCAGTTCAGTTTTCCCCGGACAATCGCCGCCAATGGCGTTGATATGCACGCCAGCGCCCACCATATTATCGGTCAAGACAGTGGCATTTTGCTTGTCTGCGGTGCAGGTAGTGATGATATCAGCCCCGGCGACGGCCTCTTCAGCGCTGGTGCAGATGCGCAGACTTAAGCCGGTATTGCGCAAATTCCGCGCAGCTTTCTCGCCGGCCTTTGGGTCGATATCAAACAGATGAATAGTGTCAATTCCTAGGATCTCTTGAAACGCCAAAACCTGAAATTCACATTGCGCTCCATTGCCGATCATGGCCATCGTCCGAGCAGAATTCGGCGCTAAATACTTCGCTGCCATCGCACTGGTGGCTGCGGTGCGCAGAGCTGTCAGGATGGTCATTTCTGTGAACAGAACCGGATAGCCATTGCAGACTTTGGCCAGAACGCCGAAGGCTGTGACCGTCTGAAATCCGCGTGCCATATTGGCGGGATGACCGTTGACATATTTGAACCCGTAATAGGCCCCATCGGAGGTTGGCATCAGCTCAATGACGCCTTCCGCCGAATGGGCCGGAATGCGGGGTGTCTTGTCAAACATTTCCCATCGCAGGAAATCTGCTTCGATATAGGCGCAAAGTTCTCGCAACATTTGGCGCGGGCCAATCTCATTGACGATCCGCATCATGTCTTGAACCGAAACAAAGGGTACAATGGCCAGAGCTGAGGGATTGGGAGCGGTCATATCATAAACCTCTTGTTCGGCGATCTAGCACTTTGCGGCCCAAAAGGGAGGCGGTCAGATCGCACATCAGCGTTGCAGTTTTCCCTCGGATGTCGAGGAAAGGGTTCAATTCGGTCAAATCTAATGAGCTGGCCAGACCGCTGTCATGGATCATTTCCATGATCAAATGCGCTTCGCGGAATGTGGCGCCGCCTGGCACGGTTGTTCCGACGGCGGGGGCGATATCGGGGTCGAGAAAATCTACATCGAAGCTCACATGCAACAGACCATTGGCCTGCGCAACGCGGTTCAAAAAAGCCTCTATAGGTTTAACAACGCCCAATTCATCAATGCGCCGCATGTCATAGACATCAATGCCCATCTCAGCGATGAAGCGATGTTCCGCCTCATCCACAGACCGCAGCCCCATCATACATATATTGGCTGGATCCAAGGGGGCCGGTACGGGTGGAAAGATTCCCTCAAAGCTGGTCAAGCCCAGTGCATAGGCCATTGGCGTGCCGTGCAAATGTCCGCTTAGGCTGCTGGTGAGCGTGTTCATATCTGGATGCGCGTCCAGCCATAGCACAAATTGCGGCCGCCCGCGCTCGGCCGCGGCCTGTGCAACGCCGGTCAAGGTTCCGGCTGCCATGGAATGATCGCCGCCGATGAAAATTGGAAAAGTGTCCTGTGCGGCCAGCTGGGCTGCATGGGTTTGAATATCCCGCGTCCAAGCCACAATTTCGGGCAGTTTTTTTAAATGGGCGGGTCCGGTCACTTCGGTAGCAGCGGCGGGACAGGGGAGATTTCCCAGGTCCGTCAAGCCGAACCCCTGGCTGGTAATGACCTCTCCCAACCCGGCTGTGCGAAAGGCGTCTGGCCCCATAAGGCAGCCACCGCGGCCCGTCCCTGCCTGAAGTGGCAAGCCTAGAATTGTGCAATGAGGTGTCATGCTGCGCTCCGATGTCATAGACGTTGAGTCAAAGTGCCATGCAGATATTGCACAATCAGCTAAAATATTGTTCAATTCATATAAGAATTGCTCAAAATAGTCAGGCAAATATATAAAATGATCAATATAGATGATATTGACCGAAAAATCATTGCGCGGTTGCAAATTGATGGCCGGGCGTCGGTCACGACGCTGGCAGCTGTGTTGGGGCTGGCGCGTGGCACCGTGCAGGCACGGCTCACACGCTTAATTGACAGCCGTGTGATCAAACGCTTCACGATTGATTTGGGTGGGCTGGAAACACATGAGCTGGTGCGGGCCGTCATGATGATTGAGGTGCGCGGCAATACGGCCAATTCTGTGCAAAAGGCATTGCAGCGCTTGCCGGAGGTCACGTCTTTGCACCGCACCTGCGGGGTGTGGGATTTGGTGATCGAATTAGAGACCACAAGTCTTTATGAATTCGACAGTATCCTTTCGCGAATTCGGGAACTGCCCGGCGTGTCAAATTCTGAAACCTGCCCGCTGCTGCGCCGGATCAGCTAGGCCGATCTAGCGTGATGCTGCGCGGTGGGGCCGCTCTGTAATGTGCTCTATTTTCTTTATGTGCCACGTTGAGAAGTTATCGGCAGGTTGTTTTAATACCGCTAGATTTTAGAAAGATAAACCACATGTCCCACCCAAGCGCCCATCCAGATGATCCCCATTACGTCAACCGCAACAGCTGGCTGCGCGCGGCTGTGCTGGGTGCAAATGACGGGATTGTCTCTGTATCCTCTTTGTTGGTCGGGGTCGCGACGGCTGAACCGGATGGGCGGGTGGTCTTTGTGGCCGGTGTGGCAGGTCTGGTGGCTGGCGCAATGTCCATGGCGGCGGGTGAGTATGTCTCGGTGTCTTCGCAATCTGATACGGAACGTGCGGATATCAAACGCGAGGAGGCGGCCCTGCGGGATATGCCGGCCGCAGAACTTGAAGAGTTGGTTGAAATTTACCGCCTGCGTGGGCTGACCGAAGATACGGCCCGCAAAGTGGCTCAAGAGCTCTCAGAGCATGACGCGCTCGGCGCGCATATTCGCGATGAGTTGGGACTGTCGAAGCTTCACAGCGCCAACCCACTAGAGGCCGCCGTTGCCTCTGGCCTGACCTTCAGCGTGGCGGCTGCGATTCCGGTTTTGGCGGCGGTTGTGGTGCCATCGGATTGGATTGTTCCAACGGTGTGGACGGTGACCGTGGGCGCTTTGGCAGGTCTTGGTGCCCTGGGCGCGAAGCTCGGCGGGGCCGAGATGCGCCCTGCGATGGTGCGGGTGATGGGCTGGGGTGTTCTGGCGATGGCTGTCACCACCGGCGTGGGGTATCTGTTCGGCATACATATCTAGGCGTTGCATCGCGCGACAACGGTCCACCGCCTGCGCCGAGCATCCTTTTACCCTATTGCTGCCCCGCGCTTCCTCTTATAGGCCGACCGTGCACGGGGCCGTGCGGTCTCAGGAGCACAAATTGCTAACCATTCTTACCCATAATATTCTACCGGTATTCTCGGTCATGGTGCTGGGGTTTGCCATGGGGCGGATGCGTTTTGTCTCCACTGCTGAGGCGCGCACGCTTAACCGTATTGCCTTTTTGATCTTGCAGCCCGCTTTGATTTTTCCTCTGGTCAATGGGGTAGATCTCGGCAGTTTTTACTTTGACGCCATTGCGCTTTATGCCCTGGCTCAAATTATTGTCTTTCTGACCAGCTTGCTGCTATCTATTTTTCTATTCAACTGTGAATTTCTGGAGGCCTGGCTTCTGGCTATGGCAACGGTTTTCGTCAATTCCTTGCTGTATATCTGGCCCATTTCCGCGTTGATTTATGGCAGTGGGGGCAATGTCCCGATTATGGCTGCGGTGGTTTGGGACGCCACTGTCACCTTCGCATTTTTCATTATCACCACGGAGTTACTGGCCAATCGTGGGAAATCGGTCGGGCAAAGCTTGCTGAGCTTGGTGAAAAATCCAGTTTTGATTGCGATCGCCCTGGGTCTGGGCAGTAATGCTCTGGGGTTGGTCGCCGCTGAGCCGCTCTTGGTGGCTTGTAAGTTTGCCGGTGCGGGTGCTGCGCCTTTAACACTCTTTGCTCTTGGGGTGATCCTTTCTGGGCACAGCCTCTGGCCAACCAAAAAAGTGGCCGCCGTTGCTGGCCTCAAGTTGTTTCTCATGCCCGCCGTTGTCGTCTCGGTGCTGACCTGGGGTGCGCGGCCAGAACTTTGGAATGATCTGCTCTTGCTTAACGGCGCCGGGCCTTCGGGTGCCATGGCTTTTGCACTGGCTATGCTTTACAAAGTGCGCACAGATACCATTGCGCCGGTGATTATCTGGACCTCGGTTTTGTCTTTGTTTTCACTTGCCTATCTTGCTTGAGACCGCGGTGCGGTTTCATCGCCATGGCTGTCTCGCAGCAATCGGCGCAGGATTTTGCCCGAGGGCGATTTCGGAATTGATTGGACGAAAGTGACGCGGTGCAGCTGTTTGTAATGGGACAGCTGCGACCCGACATAGGCTTGGATTTCTTCCTGGCTGGGGGCAGGGTCTTGGCACACGACAAAGGCGACGGGTATTTCGCCCGCCTCGTCATCGTGTTGGCCAATCACCGCCGCATCTTGAATTTGTGGATGGGCAACCAAAGTGGCCTCTAATTCTGCCGGGGCCACTTGAAACCCTTTGTATTTGATCAGCTCTTTAAGGCGATCCACGACGAACATATACCCATCCGCATCTATGATCGCCATATCGCCGGTTTTTAGCCAACCATCAGCGGTCAGCGTGTCTTTGGTGGCCTTCTCATTGTTGAGATAGCCAATCATGACCTGCGGGCCTTTGATCCAAAGCTCGCCTTCTTCTCCCGGTGGTAAGTCGGCACCAGTTTCGGGGCAGACAATTCGGCAGCGGGTGTTGGGGACCGCAAGCCCAGAGGCGCCTGAACGTGGGGTGCTGAGAGGGGTAATATGGGACACAGGTGCCAGTTCGGTCATGCCGTAGCCCTGTAGCATGGCGCAGTCGAAGCGACTGGCCACTGCGTCAGATAGGGCGTTGCCCATGGGCGCGGCGCCGGAAAAAACTTGCTCCAATGCGCTTAGATCATAGTCATCGACCAGGGGATGTTTGGCCAATGCAAGGGCGACCGGCGGCACGATCCACATGCGCCGGGCGCGGTGGTCTTGGCAAATACGCAGGAAAACTTCCAAGTCGAACCGCGGCATGGTGACCAGAACGCCGCCACAGGCCAGATGCATATTCATCAACACGGTCATACCATAGATGTGAAAGAAGGGCAGGAAGGCGGCGGCGGTCTCGCCGGCCTGAAATTCTGCGCCCTTGGCGGTTTGGTCGATATTCATCGAGAGGTTGCGATGTGACAGGCACACTCCTTTGGGCAGGCCGGTGGTGCCAGAGGAATAGGGCAAAGCAATGCTGTGTCTGTCCAAATCAACGGGGTATTGCTGCTCTTGTGCCGTGCCGTATAGCTCGGACAGGCTCTGGCAGTCGTCGCTGTCATCGTCGTCAGCGCTACCGATGACGCAAATCTGCACCTCTGGCAACTCTTTCAGCGCCTCTTTGGCGACAGCGAGCGTTGCGGGAACGGTGATCAAAAGCCCTGCGCCTGAATCGCGCAGCTGATGGCGAATTTCATGCGCTGTGTAGGTCGGATTTAAAGTTGTGATAGTGCCGCCTGCCCAAGCAATCGCATGAAAAATAATGCAATATTCGGGTGAGTTTGGCGCCATGAGGGCAACAGGCTTTTGCGGCACATGGCCGGCTGCGCGCAGTCCACCAGCCAGGCGTTTGACGTGATCTATCACGTCACCGGCCGTGAATTTACGCCCATCCACCCCATCAATAACGACCACATCATCCAGCCGCGGCGTCAGCCCTTCGAAGACACGTTCTGTTACGCTTGTGGTGCTAAGCGGAAGGTCTGATGCGGCCGTTTCATAATGGATCATGGGTAATCTCCTCGCATCGAAGCTAGGACCCGACATCGTTTTTGTCGATCATTAAATTTTACCGTGGTTTGGGGATCGCCGGCGGCTGTCCTGCGTATGGTTTAACCGGCGCGGCGGCCCTCGAGGATCAAGAAAACAGCCAGACAGGTCAGCACGATGCCACCGCCGATCAACATCATGGCGCTGGGGGCCTCATCAATACCCCACCAAACCCATAGAGGGCCCAAAACTGTTTCGAGCAACATGATCAGACTTACGGTGGAGGAGGGAACAAAGCGGGCCGCATAAGAGAGGGTCACAAAAGACAGCGGGAGGATGAAGATACCGGTTAATGCAATCGCGGCCATCTGTGGGAGAGGCGGCCATGCGAGTGTGGTCATAAAACAAGCTGCCAGCCCGGCGGCGGCAATGGCACCAACGGCGATGGCCAGAACAAAGGGCACCTCTTTGTCTTTGCGGATTATTGTGAAATTCATCGCCAGGCTGAAGGCGACGCCCAGCCCCAGGCCTGCACCGATGAGCGTGATGAGGTCGAGCTTAACTTGCCCGTCATCACTGCCCAGTACACAGATAAATAGGCCCAAAAAGACGAGGGCGGCGGTGACAAGCGTGCGCATTGACAGGGCTTCATCCAACATGAAGCGCGATAAAATAGCGGCGAAAATTGGTACGGTGGCCACGCCTATCAGAACAACAGTCACAGGCGCGATGGCAATGGCGAGGCTGAATAATGCCGCATTACCGGTTTGACAGGCAACAATTATAGCAAAGTTGCGGGTCCAAATATTGGACAGGTCGCGGGGGCCGCGCATCCAAAACCAGATCATGAAATAGGCCAATCCGCTGAGGCCGCCGCGCCAAAGTAACATGTTGAGCCCATCGAGCTGCGATAGGCGCATGAACAAGGTATCGGGCGTCAACAAAAGCGCGCCAAAAATGGCGAGTGTGAGGCCAATGGTGGCTTGGCTGCGCCGGGCTGTCATGAGCCGCGCTTGCGTTCGGGGCTGATCATGCTGACCCTACCTGTTGGAAACAATTCGGTTATGGGCGATAGGCGCAGGTCGGCTGAAAGAATTCAAGAGCCAGAGTGTCAATGCCGCAGCATTTGAGTGATTATTCAAAAATATGTCGGACTTGGGATATAAAGTGATATGGGCTTTGATAAGTTTTGCAAAACAGGCTGATAGGAGTGCCAGAGATGCCACAGGCTAAACTCAATTTTTCGCGCGCTGAGTTTGAGCGGCGGCTCATCAAAACCCGTCAAGAGATGCAACAGCGCGGGCTTGACCTGCTGATCGTGTCGGATCCGTCGAATATGAACTGGCTGACCGGATATGATGGCTGGTCATTTTATGTCCACCAATGCGTGATCCTGCCTCTGGAGGGCGCTCCTATTTGGTATGGGCGAGGACAGGATGCCAAGGGCGCGCTGCGTACCTGTTTTATGGAGCCTTCCGATATCATCGGTTACCCGGATCACTATGTGCAATCTCCCGAGCGCCATCCGATGAGCTATCTGGCGGCGCAATTGACCGATCGCGGCTTGGCCAAAGGTCGCATTGGTGTGGAGATGGACAATTATTGGTTCTCGGCTGCTGCTTATATGGCGCTGCATGCCAACCTGCCCAACGCGCAGCTCACCGATGCGACGGGTCTGGTCAATTGGCAGCGTGCCGTAAAGTCAGAAGCTGAATTGGCTTTGATGCGCCAGGCCGGGCAGATTGTTGGGCGGATGCATGAGCGTATTGTTGAAAAGGTCGAACCTGGCATTCGTAAATGTGATTTGGTGGCTGATATCTATGACGCTGCTTTGCGCTATGATCCAGCTATTGGCGCCGGTGGGGATTACCCTGCGCTTGTACCGCTTTTGCCCTCGGGCGCTGATGCCTCTGCGCCGCATTTGACCTGGGACGATGCACCGATGCAGTCGGGAGAGGGAACGTTTTTCGAGATTGCCGGGGTTGTGAAACGCTATCACTGCCCTCTGTCACGGACGGTGTTCCTGGGCAAACCAACACAGAGGTTCTTAGATGCGGAACAGGCGGTTTTGGAAGGTATGGAGGCCGGGCTGGAAAAGGCGCGGGTCGGCAATACCTGTGAGGATATTGCCCGCGCTTTTTTTGATGTCCTCCAGAAATATGGCATTACAAAAGACAATCGCACCGGCTACCCCATCGGCGTAAGCTACCCGCCTGATTGGGGCGAGCGCACCATGTCTTTGCGGGCTGGAGACACGACGGTCTTGCAAGAAAACATGACCTTTCATTTTATGACGGGCCTATGGATGGACGATTGGGGGTTCGAGATTACTGAAAGCATTCGCATTGGGAACACGGGGCCGGAATGTCTGGCCAATGTGCCGCGCAAAATGGTTGTTAAAGACTGACAAGATCGGGTTGCGGGTTCGCCAGATTGGGCGGCACCATCTTTCAAGGCATGGACTTGGCACTGCTCAAAGACGACTGGGTTTGTGTTGGCCCTCAGGGGAAATCGGCCCGTAGGTCTTTGGCGCTCTTGTGGCACAAGCTCTGGGGATGGCGCGCGCGGCCGGGCCAGTGTTCGACAAAGCTGATGTGAGCGCTTAGCGCCGCGCAAACTGCGCCAAAACCCGCCAGACGGCCCAATAGGCCGCCAGCAGGCGCTTGCGACCTGCCGTTAACCTGGCCGCTTGGCACAGAGTCTGGTAGCTTTCCAGTCCGCCGGCGCGCGCGGCCATTTTGAGATAGCGCTTCCAGAGCCATACCTGGGTATTGCTGTCTGTGGCTAGAATTTTTGACTGACTGTCCAAAATATGTTTTAAATATCGGGCGCGTTGCCCTGGCCCGTAGCGTTTTGTGGTGGAGCTGGCGGCGGCTGTGCCATGATCACCTTGAAAAATCACCGAGTATGTAACGCGCGCATCGCCCATTCGTTCACCCTATGGCTCCATCCGCAATCATAGCGGTTTAAAGCCATAAGGTGAATTGTTTTGTCCACAGCGCATAGGCCAATAAGCTCCGATCGCACAGGCAGCGCGCCCAGATGTCTTGCCCGCTTGCGTCAATCGCGATGCCTGAGTTCTGATGCGGCGGATTGCGACAGCGGGCCAAGGGCAAAGAGCATGTTTGTGACCAAGGTCAGGCCGATACCGCCAAGGATGACCAAGGCGGCATTTCTCCAGATGATTTCAAAATTATTTTCAAATACAAAATGGCTGACTGCCCAGCCGCCCAGCAGGCCCGCGCCGAGCGCTACGCTGGCGGCGAGCGCCCCGATCATGGCGGAGCGTAGGACGAAGGAGGTCAGGATTTCACGCCGCGTGGCCCCGAGGGTTTTTAAGATCGCACTTTCATAAGCGCGCTGGGCGACGCTGGCTGCTGCGGCTCCGATTAAGATCAAAAACCCGGTGATCAGCGTGGCAAGGGCACCGATCGAGGCGGCGGAGGCGATGGAGGACACCACGCCAGTGACCAAGGCTGCGGCTTCGCGAATTTGAATGCCAGTGACATTTGGAAAGGCTTGGTTCAATTCATCCAAAATTGGTATTTCAGCCGCGGCGTCCGCATAGACTGTTGCGATGTGAGAATGCGGCGCGCCCTTCAAGGCCGCCTCATTCAACAAGATCACGAACCCCATGCCGGCTGTGGAAAAATCAACCTCCCGCAGGCTAGTGATCTCGGCGACGATATCGCGGCCCAGTACATTGAGTGTCAATTGATCTCCCAGTCCGATGCCGACCTCTTCAGCCTCTTCGGCGGCGAAGCTGACTTGGGGCGGTCCGTTATAGCCCGCGCCCCACCATCGCCCGGCGGTAATCTTTGTCTGATCGGGCAGACCATCTGCATAGCTGATCCCGCGGTCGCCCCGCAGCACCCAATGATCCCCGCCAACGTCAGCGGCGGGGCGTTGGTTTATTTTCGTGACGAGACCGCGCAGCATGGGGGCCGTTTCAACCTTGCTCACTGCCGGGTTCTCCGCCAATCGCTGCTTGAAGCCTGGCAGCTGACTGGATTGAATATCCAAAAAAAAGAAACTTGGGGCTTTGTCGGGCAGGGATTGGGTGATGGAGCGCCGCAGGTTTCCGTCAATTTGACCCACCGCAGCTAGAACTGTGAGCCCCAGTCCGATGCCCATGACCACCGAGCCAGTGCGTTCCGACCCGCTGGCCAGGGCGCTGAATGCAGCGCGCAGCGGCAATCGGCCCTGAAACGCCGAGCCATGCATGATACGCCTAAGCGTGAACTGAAATGCGCCCGAAATCATAGCTAAGATGAGCAGCGCAATGGCAATGCCACCCAAGAGCCAGAAAGTCATGGACCAAGAGCCGGAAAACTGGACTGCACCAAAGAGTGCTGTGGCCAATAATGCAGCTTGCGCAAAGAGATAGCGCCGCGCTGGCCACTGCGCCGCTGCGGCGCCTCGAAAGAGACTGGCTGGGCGAATATGCTCGGACTGAGCTAAGGGCCAAATAGAGAAAATCGCCGCTGCCAAGCTGCCGTAGATCGCAGCTTCAATGAGGGCGGATGGGTATATGGATATCAGTGCGACCTCTGCGAGATTGTCTGGCAAAAATGGTCGCGCCGCAAAGGGCGCAAGGGCACCAAGCACAAGGCCAAGTACCACTGACAGGCCGGTATAGGCAGCGATTTGCACAGTGTAGATCCAGAAGATTTGGCTCGGCGTGGCGCCAAGCGTCTTGAGCACGGCGATATGCCCAGTCTTCTTGACAATAAAGGCCCGCACCGCAGCGCTAACCCCGATACCGCCGACGATTAGGCCCGATAGGCCGATTAAGATCAAAAAGCGGCTCATGCGTTCGATCACCCGATCGGCTCCGGGGGAGGCTTTGCGGGCATCTTTCCATTTGGCGCCTGTTCCGGGCCAATCACTTTCAAACACTTGTTGGGCCGGAACTAGATCACGCCCCGCTTCGAAAAGCAGCCGGTACTTGCTGGAAAAGAGCGTGCCGGCGGCCAGTAATCCTGAGCCCTCCAGGTCTTTGGTCAGCACAAGACTGCGCGGGCCTAAGGCGAAATTGCCAAAATTATCAGGCTCTTTGAGCAGGGTTGCCATGACCACAAATGTCTTTTGACCAAACAGGACTTGATCACCCAAGTTGATATTCAAGCGACGCAAAAGCGCCGGGGCGAGGATCGCGCCCGGCAGTCCATCCCGGCCGACGAAGGCCTGTGCTAAATCCATATCTCCCGACAGGATAACGGCCCCCACCAAAGGGTAGGCCGAATCCACCGCTTTGACCTGTGTGAGGATACGCTTATTAGTGTGAGGGGCGACGGCCATGGAGCGAAAGTCAATGATCTGCGACTGCGCCCGGCTTTGACTGGCCATCCAGGCCAATTCTTGCGTATTGGCCTGGCGGTAGGTGAGCTCAATTTGGGCATCACCACCCAGAAAAACTCTGCCATTGCTGTTTAATCCCGCGTCAATAGCGCCGCGCAGTGAGCCAATCGCGGAGATAGAGGCGATGCCAAAGATTAAACAGAGCATGAGAATGCGAAAACCGTGAAGGCGCTCGCGCCAGGCGGCGATCAATTCACGCTGGGCAATTTTGAGAGCAATCATGCGCCATTGCTTTCACTGATTTTGCCATCGCGCAGATCAATTATTCGATCACAACGCCGGGCCAAATCAAGGTCATGGGTGACGAGGATCAAAGTTGTATCGGCCTGCTCATGGGCCAGGGTGAACAGGCTATCGACAATACTGGCACCCGTGGCCGCATCCAGATTGCCTGTGGGCTCATCTGCAAAGACGAGCTTGGGATTGGGGGCCAAGGCGCGTGCTAGGGCCACGCGCTGCTGCTCACCACCTGACATTTGTTTTGGAAAGTGGTCACAGCGATGGCCCAAACCTAACGCGGTTAATTTTTCACGCGCGCGGTCAAATGGATTGGGTTCCCCGGCCAATTCAAGCGCCGTTGCGACGTTTTGGAGGGCCGTCATCGACGGGATGAGATGGAAGGATTGGAACACGACTCCAACCCGCCCGCGGCGAAATTGCGCCAATTCAGCCTCGGACATCGCACTGATATCCTCTCCCAGCACGGTCACGCGGCCGCTTGTGGCCTGCTCGAGCCCAGCCATTACCATCAGCAGGCTGGACTTGCCCGATCCGGAGGGGCCGACCAAGGCGCAGCTGCGCCCTTGAGTAATTTGCAAGTCGATACTATGTAAAATGCCTACCGGCCCAGCGTTGCCCTCAAGCGAAAGGTGAACGTTCTGGAGATCGATTGCGAATTTATAGTCCACGGGAGCCGCCTATGATATTTTCATCCTCTGGATATGGTCTGATCTACCGTTATTGCAACGCCTTGGTGCTAATTCTTTTTTTCACGATGTTTCATGCGGAGGCCCAATCGCAGACCCCTGCCGAAACTTCAAGCAAGAGCATCGTGGCTTTCGGTGATAGCTTGACCCAGGGCTATGGTTTGCCGGCAGAAAGTGGCTTTGTGCCTCAGTTGGGCACCTGGCTGGTCGGGCAGGGGGCACAGGTGCGCATGATCAACGCTGGTGTCTCGGGTGATACAACAGCGGGCGGCTTGGCTCGGCTGGACTGGACATTAGTTGAGCCAGTGGATTTGGTGATTGTCAATCTTGGCTCAAATGACATGCTGAGGGGCTTGGATCCTGGGTTGGCGCATGAAAATTTGGATCAAATTTTACAAAAACTGGAGGCTCGGAATATCACGACGCTCTTGGTTGGGCACTTCGGCCCGCTGAACTACGGTGCCGATTATAAGGAGCGGTATGACACAGCGTTTCAAGAGCTCGCTGCCCGCTATGATGTCACATTCTACCCGTTCTTTTTCAAAACGCTTATGGCGTCAGATGGAGTGACGCCAGATTTGCAAAATTATTTCCAAGCAGATGGGCTGCACCCGAATGCCGAAGGTGTTGCGGCGGTTGTGGCTGATATGGGCCCCTATATTTTGCGGGCGCTGGAAAGATAGGCGCTGGCTGATCGAAATACACAAGCTTTGGCCTTTGAACTTGGTATTTAGAAGCTGGTCTTTTGATCGGTCGTTGGGGGTCTGTGTATTGACAGCCACCGCGGCACTGAGCTTTTCTGGCGGTAGGATTGATTGTTGCAAAACGATCAGACACATGGCGGGATTGACTGTCGCCTTCTTTTGATGAGCTGGACCTCTTCGGCCAGTTGCCGCGACGCTGAGATTGGGTAGGAAATTGCCGTGACTTTGAAACAAGAGCGTAAAAATGTTTGAGACACTGTCCAATACAATGCCCGATGTGGTGTCCTGTATGACTGGCACCAATGAAGCGCTGGAGAAGGCAGCATGACTGCGCCGATCTTGGCTCTGCTTGAGCGGGTGCTGCAAAGCCCCAGGCGCCAAGCGCGGCGAGTGGTCGCCATAGCAGGGCCTCCGGCCAGCGGGAAGTCCACGCTTGCAGCCGGGCTGGTGGAGGCGCTGCGGCAGGCTGGCGTGGCCAGCCAGCTCGTGCCGATGGATGGGTTTCATCTCGACAATAGCATTCTGATCGACCGCGGGATTTTGGACCGGAAGGGCAGTCCGCCGAGTTTTGACGCAATCGGGCTGTTGCGATTTGTGCAGGCGCTGGGCGCGCCGCAGGAGCTGTATTATCCAGTTTTTGACCGGGACCGCGATATTTCTATTGCGGGCGCGGGATATATTGCGCCGGAGTGTGACACAATCGTTATCGAAGGGAATTATCTTTTGATGGATGCACCGACCTGGCGCGACATGGCGGGGTATTGGGACCTCTCGGTCCAGCTGACCTGCGCGCAAGCGGAGCTTCAGGCACGGCTGATCCAGCGCTGGTTGGATCATGGGCTTACGCCTAAGGCCGCGCGCATCCGTGCGGAAAGCAATGATCTGCCCAACGCACGCTTGGTCGGGCAGAGGGCGCTTCGGGCTGATGTGGTGCTTTGAAACAGCGCAGCTATACGGCGTTCAAACACAATCAATTAACAGGAGCATGAGAAGTTGTCGCTTTGCGCCTGCTACCTGTTGACAGCAAAAGCGACTCTGCATATACGCCCCCCATCTGCCGTGGGGGATACCTCATTGCGCAACATCAAAATTTGAAGTGGTCAAGAACAGCTTACTGTTCCTCTGGAACCCCCGCCGCCCCATCCGACTACGGGAAGGGATGCGGTTTTGGTTGTGCTTTGGCGAAAAATTACCGCGATCAGACGCGGAAATCGGCGATAGGTAACTGACCTGGCGCTTAACATTGGAACCGGTGGGGATTATTCCCATCACCTTATTTGTCTAGACGGGAAGAGAACCGCCAATGCCAACGATCCAACAGCTGATCCGGAAACCCCGGCAGCCTAAAGTAAAACGCAGCAAGTCCATGCACTTGCAAGAATGTCCACAAAAACGCGGTGTCTGCACACGCGTTTATACAACCACGCCAAAGAAACCGAACTCGGCGATGCGGAAAGTTGCAAAAGTCCGTTTGACCAATGGCTTTGAGGTGATCAGCTACATCCCAGGTGAAAGCCACAACCTGCAAGAACACTCTGTTGTTTTGATCCGTGGGGGCCGGGTAAAAGATCTTCCTGGCGTTCGTTATCACATCCTGCGCGGTGTTCTGGATACTCAGGGCGTCAAAGATCGTAAGCAACGTCGTTCGAAATACGGCGCGAAGCGTCCGAAGTAAGGGAATCAAGATATGTCACGTCGTCACGCCGCTGAGAAGCGCTCTGTCCTGCCCGATGCCAAATATGGTGATTTGGTGCTGACAAAATTCATGAACAACTTAATGCTCGATGGTAAGAAATCCGTTGCAGAACGCATCGTGTACGGTGCGCTGGAGCGTGTCGAATCGAAGGTCAAGCGCGCACCTGTTGAGATGTTCCACGAAGCTTTGGAAAACATCAAACCCTCCGTCGAAGTGCGCTCACGCCGCGTCGGTGGCGCAACCTACCAGGTGCCCGTTGAAGTGCGTCCCGAGCGGCGTGAAGCTCTTGCGATCCGTTGGTTGATCACAGCCAGCCGGAAGCGCAATGAGAACACAATGGAAGAGCGTCTTGCTGGCGAATTGTTGGACGCGGTGCAATCCCGTGGTTCCGCCGTCAAGAAGCGCGAAGACACTCACAAGATGGCCGACGCAAACAAAGCGTTCAGCCATTATCGCTGGTAATCCCACAGAGGCTGAACAGATATGGCACGCGAATATCCACTAGAGCTGTACCGCAACTTCGGTATCATGGCGCACATCGATGCGGGTAAAACAACCTGCTCCGAGCGGATCCTGTATTATACAGGTAAAGAGCATAACATCGGTGAAGTGCATGATGGCGCTGCAACCATGGATCACATGGAGCAAGAGCAAGAGCGTGGCATCACGATCACTTCTGCTGCGACCACCACTTTTTGGGAGCGCACAGAAGACGGCGTGTCCCCAGACAGCCCCAAGCACCGCTTGAACATTATTGATACTCCAGGTCACGTTGACTTCACAATTGAGGTTGAGCGGTCCTTGGCGGTTCTTGATGGCGCGGTGTGCGTGTTGGATGCAAATGCTGGTGTTGAGCCTCAAACCGAAACAGTTTGGCGTCAAGCGGACCGCTACAAGGTTCCAAGGATGGTTTTTGTCAACAAAATGGACAAAATCGGGGCGGACTTTTTCAACTGTGTTGAAATGATCGAAGATCGTACAGGTGCGGTGGCCGTGCCAATCGCTTTCCCAATTGGCGCAGAGACCGAACTGGAAGGTTTGGTTGATCTTGTGACGATGGAAGAGTGGCTATGGCAGGGGGAAGACCTTGGCGCCTCTTGGATCAAAGCTCCAATCCGTGCTGAGCTGCAAGAAGCAGCTGATAAATGGCGCGCTAAATTGGTTGAATCTGCTGTCGAGCAAGATGATGAAGCCATGATGGAATATTTGGAAGGCAATGAGCCCGACGTTCCGACGCTCCGCAAGTTGATCCGCAAGGGTACTTTGGCAATGGCATTCGTGCCTGTGCTTGGTGGATCTGCGTTTAAAAATAAAGGTGTTCAGCCCTTGCTGAACGCGGTTGTAGATTACTTGCCGAGCCCTCTCGATGTTGTCGACTATATGGGCTTTAAACCTGGCGATGAGACAGAAACCCGTGACATCGCCCGCCGTGCGGATGATGACATGCCCTTCTCTGCGCTGGCGTTCAAAATCTGGAATGACCCGTTTGTTGGGTCTTTGACATTCACACGGATTTATTCTGGCAAATTGGAAAAAGGCGATTCTTTCTTGAACTCCACTAAGGGTAGGAAAGAGCGCGTGGGTCGTATGATGATTATGCACTCCAATGACCGTGATGAAATCTCAGAGGCATTTTCTGGTGACATCATCGCTTTGGGTGGCCTGAAGGACACAACAACTGGGGATACACTTTGTGCGGTGAACGCTCCGGTAGTTCTTGAAACAATGACTTTCCCAGAGCCTGTGATCGAAATTGCGGTTGAGCCAAAAACCAAGGGCGACCAAGAGAAAATGGGCCTCGCGCTGCAGCGTCTGTCTGCTGAAGATCCATCCTTCCGCGTGGAAACTGACCTTGAATCAGGTCAGACCATCATGAAAGGCATGGGCGAGCTGCATTTGGATATCCTTGTGGATCGTATGCGCCGTGAGTTTAAAGTCGAAGCCAATATCGGTGCGCCACAGGTGGCCTATCGTGAGACCATCGGCCATGAAGTCACCCACACTTACACCCACAAAAAGCAATCGGGTGGTTCTGGTCAATATGGTGAGGTCAAGCTGACTATCACGCCAACTGAACCAGGCGAAGGTTATTCCTTCGAATCTCGCGTCGTTGGCGGCTCGGTTCCAAAGGAATATATCCCAGGTGTTGAAAAGGGTATTCGCTCCGTTATGGACAGCGGTCCTCTGGCTGGCTTCCCTGTGATCGACTTCAAAGTGGCTTTGCTTGAGGGTAAATATCACGATGTTGATTCCTCTGTTCTGGCCTTTGAGATCGCATCGCGGATGTGTATGCGCGAAGGCATGCGTCTGGCTGGCGCGAAACTGCTTGAGCCTGTGATGAAGGTCGAAGTGATCACACCTGAAGAGTATACAGGTGGCATCATCGGCGATTTGACATCGCGTCGGGGTCAAGTTCAGGGTCAAGAAAATCGCGGCAACGCGATTGCGATTGATGCCTTTGTGCCTTTGGCGAATATGTTTGGTTACATCAATACTTTGCGTTCCATGTCTTCGGGCCGCGCCAATTTTACCATGCAGTTCGATCACTACGAACCTGTTCCGTCGAATATCTCTGAAGAGATCCAAGCGAAATTTGCATAAACGTGGTGGGCCACTGGCCCACCCTACACCAACCCGTAGGGTGGGCATTGTGCCCACCGCCACGAACAACAAGAGGAGCCACCCATGGCTAAGGAAAAGTTTGAACGCTCGAAACCCCACGTTAACATCGGCACGATTGGTCACGTTGACCATGGCAAGACAACCTTGACAGCTGCGATCACCAAGCAATTTGGTGACTTTAAAGCCTATGACGAGATTGACGGTGCGCCAGAAGAAAAAGCCCGTGGTATCACGATTTCAACAGCGCATGTTGAGTATGAAACAGAGACACGCCACTACGCGCATGTTGATTGCCCCGGCCACGCTGACTATGTGAAGAACATGATCACCGGTGCAGCGCAGATGGATGGCGCGATTTTGGTTGTGAACGCGGCTGATGGCCCGATGCCACAGACCCGCGAGCACATCTTGCTCGGCCGTCAGGTTGGCATTCCTTACATGGTTGTTTACATGAACAAAGTAGACCAAGTTGACGACGAAGAGTTGCTCGAATTGGTTGAAATGGAAATCCGTGAGCTGCTGTCCAGCTACGAATATCCTGGCGATGATATCCCTGTGATTGCCGGCTCTGCTTTGGCGGCTTTGGAAGATCGCGACGCGGCGATTGGCTCTGAGTCCATCGCGAAATTGATGGCGGCTGTGGATGAGTATATCCCAACACCGGCCCGTGCGGTTGACCAGCCATTCTTGTTGCCAATCGAGGATGTATTCTCGATCTCAGGTCGCGGTACAGTTGTGACTGGCCGTGTTGAGCGTGGTGTGATCAACGTGGGCGAAGAGATTGAAATCGTCGGCATCCGTGACACAGCGAAAACTGTCTGTACAGGCGTTGAAATGTTCCGCAAACTGCTTGACCGCGGTGAAGCTGGCGACAACGTAGGTGTTTTGCTGCGCGGTATCGACCGCAATGGTGTTGAGCGTGGTCAGATCCTGTGTAAGCCAGGTTCTGTGAAGCCTCACACGAAGTTTGAAGCTGAAGCTTATATTCTGACCAAAGAAGAAGGTGGCCGTCACACGCCATTCTTCGCCAACTACCGCCCACAGTTCTACTTCCGGACCACCGATGTGACCGGCACAGTTGTTCTGCCCGCGGGGACAGAAATGGTAATGCCAGGCGACAACCTCAAATTCGACGTTGAGCTGATCGCCCCAATCGCCATGGAAACCGGCCTGCGCTTCGCGATCCGCGAAGGTGGCCGCACCGTCGGCGCCGGCGTCGTGTCCAAAATTAACGATTAATTTCGCTTCGGATTGATGGTCTCAGGGCGGTCTTCGGGCCGCCCTTTTGCGTGGCAGCTTGCGCAGACGGTCCATTAGAGAAATCGACATTTCACGGTCAGATCACGCAATCGGCCCCTTGCAATGACCCGCATTTATGCTTAATCACTCTCTCAGTTGCAGGGGTTTAGCTCAGTTGGTAGAGCATCGGTCTCCAAAACCGAGGGTCGTGGGTTCGAGTCCCTCAGCCCCTGCCATTTTTCTAA